>JAABUI010000033.1_pt1 | contig 243355 bp, 249 predicted proteins | sample 5559111 | NCBI WGS metagenome assembly JAABUI01 (sample SAMN10711870, study PRJNA513365) | rock metagenome | isolation source: Antarctica rocks | place: Antarctica: Victoria Land, Buttleship Promontory | reverse complement strand
AGGAGTCTTGTTACCAGAAATTGGAGTTAACGGAGTCCTTCTGAGCATTGTGGATGCAGTTGAAGAAGGTGGATTGTTTTGAAGGTACGCGATTTTACGTGTTTTCGCGATCCAGCCGAAGACTTAGCGCGGGGTACTGTACTAGGTACAGAGAGGCTGGAGAACGCATGAGGATAGAGAGCGAAACTCATGCGTTGCGGGCTCCTACATCGTTGCAGACGGAGCAAAGCACATAGCAGTAGGGCCGAGTTTATACATTCAGCAAGAATTCAAAGGACTGAGAGCTTACGTGGACGGAGAGTTTTCGAGGCGCTTGGAGGTGGACTAGAGTTCGCGCTCCTACTGAGACCTCAAGGTACTTATATTGTCCCGTTAAAGGAGCTTGCTGTTTGATCTGGCATCAAGTTACGCTAAATAACATTCAGCTATCGAATACATTTTCGATCTGGTATCGTCGCATTATAAAGCTATGTTCTACCACAATGCCACCACCCAAGCAGCGGCCAACGCCTTAGTGCTTGTACCTTGTCAGCTCTGGAGTACCAGGAGCAGGTGGGTCGGAGAACTTGGTCTGGACAAAGATCTTTTGGAGATTATCTGCTCTCTGGTCGAATTTCTTGTAGATAACGTCCATATCTTCGATGGCGCAACGGTGGGAAAGCATCATCAAGGAGTCCAGAGATCCGTCTTGAATCATCTTCAATAGCTTCTCCCAGTAAAGATGAACTGGTGCTTGGCCATTACCGATCAGGCGAATGCCGCGCTCCATTAATGCTCCAATGTTGAAGTGGTTGGTCTAAAGTTTGTAGTTAGCTTCATCAATGATAGGGAGGATGGTTTTGCATTGGAGAGGCATACAAAGCCAACATAGACACCAGTGATACCGCAGCGACCGTAACTCTTGACCGAGGTGATCATCTCGTTGACAATCTCCGATGTATCAGTCTCCATCCCGAGCATCATCTCGAAATAGTGACCCCATCCCTTGGCATACTCACCAGCAACGCACTCGAGAGCAACGTCAGGACCACCATGTTCCATCTCCTTGAGCCTCGATGTGACCGAAGTTCCCCGAGGTAGATCAGTATAGTTGAGTGTTTCCACGTTAGGAATCTTCGATTTTACAAAGTCCAAACGCCAGGCAGCTGGGCCACCATCGATTATAATGACACGCTTGGCGCCGTTGATGAAACTCATGTGGGCACACATCTGTCCAATCGGTCCGGCTCCCCAGATAGCAACCACGTCACCTTCCTTGACTCCAGTATCAACCACGCAGTTCCAGGAGGTTGACAGCACGTCGGAGAGGTAGAGGCCCTTCTCGTCAGGGACATCGTCCGGTAACTTCAATAAATTTACATCACCAAATGGTACACGGACATACTCGGCCTGTCCACCGGCAAAACCCCCTGTGAAGTGCGAGTACCCGAACATACCAGCTGTCCGTCCACCGTACATGGCGTTCTCAACGGTGTTCGAATTTGTCCGCTCACATTGGGACGAGAGCTTCTTCTTGCAGTACATGCAATCACCGCAGGCAATCTGGAAAGACGCAACGACACGATCACCCACGTTCAGACCTTTGACAGCGGGCCCCATAGATTCCACTTTGCCGCAGAACTCGTGTCCAAGAATATCGCCTTTCTGCAGCTCGACAACAGTGCCTACGAACCATGATCAGGCGAATTGTCTACTCTTGGCGATGATGATTCTCTTACCGTGTAGCAAATGTAGGTCACTCCCACATATTGTGCTCCCGGTGACTTTTAGTATAACGTCGCGGTCTTCGACAACCTTTGGCTTTGGGGTTTCCACTGCACAGATCCATTAGCTTGCAGATACTAACGTCATACTTTACCTAGTTGGAGTGTACCGACGAATCTGTACTTCATTCTTGCCCATCCAACACAGCGCCTTCATCTTTTCACCTGAAGGGTCACCGAATCTTTCGCGGTCGCGACCTGGATTGGTGATATCTTGCTCTGTGACAGCGTTATCCCCATGCCCTACGGCCTTCTCCACCAAGTTGGCGCTCTGTGACATGGCCATTGTGTGTGTTACTAAGTTGGTTTGTTCGAGTATTCGAGAAGTTTGAGTTGGTGCAAGTAGTCGTGCAAAGCCAAAAGATTTTTCAAGCTGTAAGGTGAAATAGAAGACCTAGTTGACGGCATTTATTAAGAGGAGGGGCAGTGGAAAGTAAAGAAACATGTGGTCGTACGTCATGACGGTGTCATGTCGATGCCGTCATCGGCGGCGGAGGGTTCGCCAGTTTGACCGACGTGTCAAGAACGAATGGTCCGTAAGCAATATGCCGGGAAACACTTCAGACATCTCCATGGCTATCTGTTCGTAGGTTTCCAGTAGTGTATACCGAGTTGAAGATAATGGGGTGATTGATTGCTGAAAGGTGTGTTTTTCTGCCTATCTACGTCTTGTGCCACAGTTGGCGCTAGCCCCAGATAGGCTAGCGGGTAGCGTACCTAATCAGGAACTAGGGCACGAACATGTATAATACATGTTTATTGACTAACCAAATGAAGGTAGTCAAAACATGTATCATACATGTTTATTGAAGCAGGTATTATACACAGGGGTAGTAGCAGGGGGGTCGGGGGGGGGTCAAAGGGGGGGGTATATATTTATTGTAACTAAATTGGCTGTTCCATGAGCATGTGACCATCGACGAAGCTATTCAGAAAGTGCTTCAGCACCTCATCGTTCGAAGGATTTAGCCTAGCCACAGTCAATTCCTCTTGCAGCAGTCTATCCTTCATTTCTGATTGTCAGTACGTATTGACAGTGACGACATTGAACTGTAGTAAGAGCTCTTTCAGATACGATTATCTGCTGAAAGTCTTCAGCAACGACCTCGTTTCGAGGCTTACCACCGCGTTGCGAAGGCATGGCTGATGGTAGAAAGCAATGATGACACCGTGATCCGTGACAGCGAGGTCAAACTCCCTGAGCTAAACCAGTTGGGTTTAGCTTGCTTACATAATATAAAACCAATAAACAAACATGAATAAACCGCTAAGAGGTATTATACACGTTTATTGTAGAATAAACGGTTTTTTTCTACCCCTATCAGGAACTACAGTATGTTCCTACCAAATTGGACGACTACTCCTCCTGCTCCTACTATTGCTCCTACTACAGCTCCTATTGCTTCAACATGGGGTTCTGTCAAATCTCTTCTACTTCAAGGTAGATGTGATAGATTACTGATGGACGACGGTCTCGCCCAATGCGGCTGGCATGTTTGCTTGGAGCCCGAGAAACCCCTCCAATCTATCTATGATACTTAATTCTGGCAGTCATGATGGTCCAGAGACTGAGCTTGAATCCTGCCATAACCACTCGCCAGTATCAGTATGCAAACCCTATGCGAAGGCGGCATCATCAAGCAATAATCTCTATGACCACAAGTACTACACAGTAGCTGTAACGAAAACCTGACAACACCGCCGCGATTGTTGATCAAGTTGACCTCGAATCTCACAAGCTTTCCAAACAGCCCGGCGTGTCTCCTGTTGATGGGACGAAAGCATATTAGTATTGCTGGCTATTGTGCTTCCAGGCTACAACGCTCCGAAGTCTGTTATGCAACGGTTGTACACGCGGCCACGGTTCTGGCAATGGCCAGCTTAGTCGTCATCAAGCTTCAGTTCTTACAGCTTGTTGTACATGATCTAAGATAGAGTGGCCAAGGCATTCTCATAAGTCCATGGCTTCTCGAATGCAACAAATTTGGATGGTCCCAGGTTGTGGGTTCCCCATCAGCTGGCCAGATGAAGCCTGGTATCCCCCTGGGGTGAAAAATACTCTCCTAGGATCGGCCCTAGATGGCACTGAGAAACCGTGAGTTCGACTTTCTCCATGACCGTTCCATAGGCTTGTTTGACAATACAGCCGATATTGCTATACAGTTTGCGAACTGACTGATATGCCTGATCGGGATCGCAATATCTGGGAAGCAGATTTTGTGCTTGAATGGAAGAGCGCGAAGGTCATGGCAGGCGAGGATGTTACCCGCTCAATGGCAGACTGGGTAAATCCAGTAGGAAGGAGAAGAACGTACGAAATGGCTAAAGATTCTGCAGTGCGTGGATGAGGTCAGATACTATGTTCAAGACTTCACAGATAGTCTTATCATACCAGCAGTAGACGGTGGCGTTATCAAATCATATGGTTCTGTAAATTTTCTCTTGGACGCCGATCTACAGAGAGCAGTGGCGTCGCTCAAGGAGGATTGCTTTCTCAACCGCACAAGCTCCACAGAACAAACTGTCGATCTGGTGAATCCATACCTATTTCCCTTTACTTGGGAACAGACGAAGGTCTTACCAAGTCGTCCAGTACATCGTACTGACTGTATATCGAGGTGTGGAGATGGGCTTTTCGTCGTGACACCATCGAGTAACAAATGTGCGCAGGATGGTTTCGCCAAGTATCGTAATGATATAGCATAGTCAAGGCGCTACCAGTAGCTCCCTTTCGATATTGTTTTTAGAGAAAAGGGTGAAGGACCTCAGTGAAAATCAGATCCGTCCCCAAATGTTTAGGGTCAGCGCTTAACACTTCTTAGGATCAAGAGCTACATAAACAACGTCCATCCAAATGCCCATCTCACACTATGTGGCGCGGTAGAAAGGCTCATTGATACCCAAATCTCCTTTTTCAACCGGACCCTCGTGGACTTGAAGGTGCCAGGTTACCAGGGTCAACGGATACGTCTCCTGGACTACACCAGAAGTTCGATAATAGACCTTGACCCAGGTCCTTTTCAATCACCAGAGCAGCGATACAAACGCAGGAGATACCTTGGCCATCATGAGCGCTATCAAGACTCCATGTTCGTTGACCTCAGGAAAGAATTCTGGAACATTAGCTGTCAGTTTGTGCTGCAGATCAGGGAGATCAACCTATCGACCGATAACCCCATATACGAGGGCGAAGACTGGCATGTTCAATGACAGTTGAACGAGCGCGGCTGCGCGACTGCAACATACATCTACTCGACCTCTAATCTCTCCTTGACAGAGCCGCCGACACTCGTCTTCCGTCGTAGGGTTAACACTGAACAGGCGAGCGCTGCCAGAGGCAATGTCGCTAAGCCACTCTTCTTGCAAGAGATGTATGGTGTAAAACACGGTGACCCTATTATGCAAAATCTTAGCAATGTAATTTTGCGGGAGTCAAGAATAGTAATGTGGCCCAATGTATTTCAAAAGCGTCTCAAACCCTTCGGCTTAGAAAACCCTTCGAAGCCAGGTCATGGCAGGATCCTGCTCTTACACCTAATCGATCCGAACCGGCGTATTTTGAGCACCTCGATGGTACCATGTCAGCGCCGCGATTGTGGGCCAAATCTATTCGCACCAGTTGCGCAAGGCTCTCGTGGCTGCCAGAAGAAATTTTAGCCAAATCATTGAGGAGGTTGAGGACTATCCCCTTTCGAGCAAAGAGGGTGAGAGGATACGACAGAGCTTCAAGGAAGAGAGAGACGTTCCGCGAGCGGCATTCGAGGGCTATGGAAGGGTTCGCGAAATGGGACTTATGGGGTGAGCCTGGTGTTGAAGATGAAGAGGATGATGGTTGGTAGGTATGCGATTGCAGACGTGGTATGTTTCATGGCTACGAAACCCTACCAATTCTCATTCTCGCCTAATGAGGGTAATACTTTCTTCCTGGTGATATTGGACCTAGTCAATAGCGGATGATCTATTGCGATGACATGCCGATTATGGAATGGGAAAGCAAGGCTAAGCGATCAGGTCTGCTAGTCTATTTGCAAGGCCTTTTCGACTTCTTCACTTGGAAAGCCGGAATCCGAACATTGAATCAGGTTCGTATTCAGTTCTCTCGACGACATGAAAGATGTGCAGAAGAAAGAACGATAATTGAGCTTGAAACCTGGCTTGCTTTTTTCCTTTGAATGCTTTCCTGATCTGGCTATTTTGAAAACAAAATACAACCAATCAATTCTCATCTCACAAATTCATTTACTTGACGATAAGACGTAATTTCCATATAGAAAGTGATAGGTACATAAAGCGTACGAATTAGAAGGGGGAAGCTTCAATTACTCCAAGGGAAGGAAAGGGTAAACAATTTAGTACATAGACTCTTTTTTCAATGTTTGAACGTCTTTCAAAATCCCTCATCATGGCGTATATACAAACCATGGGTCCCAGCCATTAATAAAAATTAAGATCTGTTCCAAACCTAGATTCCCAATCTCGAAGCCTCGAAAAACTCGTTCCGTCGGGTATTTTTATATCCATAAAAGGGATATATGTTAACCAACGCTGCAAGAAACTGCATCTCGATTTCCACTTCCAAACACTCTAATGCAGTTGCTAGTTGCTGCAATGACCAACCTGCGCAATGCTCAAAAAGGATCCCCATCCCCCTCGACCAAAAATAGCCGTGCAAAACGTATTACAGTACCACTGGACGGGTGTTGCGCCGGTACCCTCTGCAAGTGCGTAAGCCCCCCCGGGTTTGCGCAGCTACTGTAGATGATTCGGATGATGACGGTCCAACTTTAGCACGCAGCTTTGGGGGAATCTGCTTCGACGCTGGTAGACATGCTTCGGGATTTTCGGAAAGAAAGTCTTGGAACGAACAAGGGGTCGGTGACAGAGTTGTTGATGGAGCAAGGGATCATGCTCACGAGCCAGGGAAGGCGTCACACGTGGACAGAACATGCCAGCGCGCGTTTTTTTGGTTTGATTGCAATATTCAAGCGAATCGAGGAAAAGTATCTCGCGGCACTCGGTAGCATAAACTGACAGACTGATTCTTGGGGCGGGCTTTACGAGCAACTATCATGCAAGAAAGAAGCTTTTCAAGTTCTTTACAAAGTTTCGAATCGATCATCACGATCGTAATGCACTAAAGATGACTACGAGAATAGTGTTACATGTATATGTTCGAAGGTCTATCTTCTCGATCATGTAAAACTTTAATGATAAGAACTTGAGTTTTAGATGGTAGAGAAAAGCCAAAGTGCCAACGAGGTAGAAAGACTAACGCTCTTTGGAGCTTCAACTGTCGCTTCGATTCAGGCTTCCCGGGTTCCGAATAACACCTTTCCTCGGATATAGATTGGCCCCGTCTCTCTCCAGAATACGTTGCCGAAATGCTACAAACACTCCAAAGCACCACGATACGACATCGTTCTCTCGATAGCGCACGGGGCGTAGAAACCCGTATGCAACGGCAAAGCCAACAACATCAAGCGAGACAAATAGTGGGTATAGAATCAAATATTCTGTATTGACCCACAGCCGCCGATTAGAAGGGGTATCCTGGACGAGGGCGTCATCCAAATGCTCAAAGAGGTCTTGGCTCGGCCTTCTTGGATCTCCTTGGCGGCATGGCAGAATCGTAGATTCAGGATAGTTATTTTCCAGCTGGGGAATTTATATCTAACCCCCTTATCCGCCTTTCACGAATACGCCATCTGGGTACTTCGAAAGGTCGAGACTGACACACACATACACACCCACACACACACTAGGTCTTGGAGTCATCGACGCACCACTGCAACAACCTACTTGATGACCTAACCAGTGTAGCTGCCGTTTTGAAGTTCAAAACCATTCACCCCTTTCTTTGGGTACACGTTCCTACAAAAGACGAGCCACATTTCCCCGACTTTCCTCCATCACACACACGCATTCCCGCTGAACCATCAGAAAAGTTTGCCGTGCTTCTTCCAATCATCACCCCCATGCCCAAACAAATCAAATTTGATAACAATCCCAACTCTCCAGAACGAAGCTGCCACAGCACTTCCAAAACACGACTCCCTTTCGAGTTTTTCAAACACCGTAAAGCACGAGCATCTACTGTGATCGAGCAGCAGACCGACCGCAACAACAAAAGATTCATCAGCCAGCTTCCCCCCCAAAACTGGCATCATAAAACCACAGGAAATAGACTTTGTACCTCCAATTTTCCATTTTGTAAATTCAAACATAAGCCGGGAGGAGTGTGTGTGTGCAAATGCTGTTGAATTCATCACCGGCACGGGAAATTGCAGATTCCGCCCCCCGGGGTGAAGAGAGAAATCTTTTCATGGGGGCGAAATGATTAGATTTTTGGATGAAAAAGGCGGGGGCAATAGAACGCGCAATCATCGACCAGGTAGAGCATGCCGTGCGTGCGTGCGTGCATGCATGCGATATCAGAAGCACTGAAAATCATCGCGATAATTAGCTTTTTCCCGGCTGGAAGCCATATTCCCATTTGCTTCACCATTTCTCCGACGCGGGGGGGGGTTTACAGCAGTAGCAGTAGTAGAATATCAAACATCCCCCCTTCTCTGATCCAAATCCAAATCCAAATCCACCTCCCCCCCCCTCCACCCCCCCCCCTTCCACCCCCCCCGCCGCATCTCCCTCACGCACACATCTCCCCTCCCCTCCCTCGCCCCGCCTCTCTTCCCTCCAACGACCACACTTCCACACCGCCGCAAAAAACCCTAAAAGCCGAATCCGCCTCCTTCTAGCGAGCGAGCAAGCTATCCCCTCCCGCGCGCGAACCGTTGTATATCTCGTAGCTTTTTTTTTTTTTTTTATATAGCTACTACAGTACGACGAACGATAGATGGAGCCCGCTTTGGCTGTCTCTTTGGAGGTCCGAGGGGGGGGGGGGAAGTTTCAGCAGCGATACGACGTGTTGACATTCCCAAGATTTCAAAGATGTTGTTGTTGTTGGTTTTCCTAAATCTCCATCTTTAAAAAAAAGGGGTATTTGACGCAGGTAGCGATGATGGCGGAAAAAACGAATCGCACAGATATTCTACTAAGATAGGTAGGGATACATTGATTTGTGAGAGGAGGAGTTTGTGTGGGGAGGGGAGGGGAAAGGTATAGTGAGTGAGTGAGTGAGTGAGTGAGTGAGTTAGTGTTCAAACAGGTTGATTTTCGGGACATTGGTGGCACTGGTTGGGTTGACGAATTTTTTGTGAAGGATGTTTTGAACTTGAAAGGAATTGGTTCTGTGGGGATGGCCGTTGGTGCTGGGGTTGTGTACTGTGGGAGATGTGGGATATAGGATTTTTGAACTTGAAGACGGGTTGGCGAGTGTGGAGGCTTCTTTTCGCAAAGGATAGTTTGTAGCAATTTTTTGTGTGAAAAGAGATGGGATTTGGGAATTGGGAATTGAGATGATATTTAATGTTCAATAGCTTTTTGTTCAATGGAGAGAAGAATAGTAATCTCATCAGAATTTAAAGTTGAAATCTTGTTTAGATATCAAAAAGAAGCACGAACAGTCTTTTAGCAACTCACAGATCGAATATAGTCGCTCATATGGTAAATTCAAACCACGTTATGGTTCATCACTCATGTCCTCGCTAACAGCTTCGTCGAGGTCTATATCGGCGGGTTGATCATGAATCGTTCCCTGTGCTCGCATAGCCGGAAACACCTGGCTATAAATTGCAACAAATAGCCGTCTTGAAAAGACCTCCAGAAGAAGGGAGATGGCCGAGTTCACGAGAGAAAGATTGGTCGAGCATGCATTCACCGAAAAAAAGCATATCCTCTAGAGTTCAACCTCCACATCCCACCCGTCTTGTCGACTTCGCTCTTGTACTGAATCTTCGTCCCCAGCGTGTCGACCAGAGCATCGCCCGCCACCTTTTCGAAATACCGAGTCTTCCACTCCTTTCCATCAGCCCGCTCGCGTTTCCGCATCTCGCGCTGCCGGTGCTCGATCTTGGCTTTTTCGACGCTCACTAAATCCATGTTTCCGTTAACGATGGCCGAGGTGACGCCATGCCATGCCCGGCGTGACTCGAGGGGATCTTGCTTCTCTGGCGGGGCGATCTTAAAGGGGGTTATGGCATGCTTGTTTCCGTCAAAGGTTTCGAGTTTGCGCTGGGTTTTGGCGTCGGTGATGGTGAAGGCGTTCGCCCATTGTCCCTCTATACTGTACAGCACGTCCTTTGGCCGTCCTTCTCGATATACCGTTGCGGTGAAGGATGTCTTCTTCCCGCCCAACCATCCTCGGCCGGAGTAGTCGACTTTGGCGGTGAAACCGGAGGAGGCTTGAATGTAGCTGCTCTTGCTTAATTCAATGGATGGAGAGCCGTAAATTAGGCCCACGATATGTATAGGTGGTAGTGTGATGAGGTAGTCTTCGTCGTATCTGTCAAGGTGAAGAAGCGCATGGCCGGATTGTCTGATGTGGACTGTGTTGGAGAAGGAGGTTTTGGGAGCAGTGTAGCCGTGCAGCTGTCAAATGGATACGTGTGAGAATTTGTGTCAGAGGAGCAAATAAACTGCTTACTCGGACCCCGTGCTGCTTGTTCCGAATGCAGTATGCTGTAACTGGTGGGTGATGGCTGTGTCTTTCTTAGATTGTCCCAATTTCACATACAAAAACCATGCGCATACCTCACTTGCTCAGACACTATTTGTGTAGTACCAGCGGCATCCTCCCACTTTCCCACAAACAACTCCCCCAAGAACGGATTCAATGGCTTCCTCTCGCCACCAACCTTTCCATCTCTATATGCCGTACGCTGCCTCAATGTGCTCAAGAACCATTTGAGAACCGACAATGCACGTTTTGCAGGGTCTGGCTCATTTACGGGGGCGACAAATAGCGAAGGTCGATCAGCCCAGTAGGAAGAGTATTCGACGAGGGAAGTTGTGGAGAGGATGAACGGCGGAGCCACTAGAGAGGAGAGGTCTCCGGAAAAGGAAGCAATTGACTGGAGAAGGATTAGCAAGCTAGATACAATTAAAAGCAAGAGAACAGTCAGAAAAGCTGCGTACTCTGAGGAAAGATGTCCAGGAACCCTTGTTTTGGGGTTTGGTGGGAGAGGCCACATCTTTCAGGGAATGAGGCATTTCGAAAGTGTCATAGAATAGTGATTGAAGCTATTCGATTGAAGAGGGAAGAGATCACCTAAACATCATTTGTAAAGAAAGGAGCGATATATAGCAATAACAAGAATAGCAGCGGAGAAAATTCATGCCTTGCATGGGTCGTCGTCATCCTATTCGAACGGGCCGTTACTTACTCGTACATTCTCTGTAAGAGAAAGCAACAAGCGCGCTCCGTATCGTCGGCGGGGTACTGCATGCTGAATGGCGGGGCATTTGCAGGTTCGCCTGCACTATGACGGTGCATTTGCTGTTGAGAGTGGAACCTTCAAGTCAAGAAAGCGTTGAATTGCATGTGAAAGTCAAAGAACGAGAAGAAGTCGAGTGGCACTGAGCCCCTCGGTCGCGGCCGTACGGTATTATTCTTACCGTACGTAGTAAGCTTAATTGGCATCGACCTGATTGGCCAAGAGTTCAATGGGTGTAAACCACTCTTTACTCGAACACAACTCACTTCAACATACCCAAGCCTTCACCTCGATCTTAAAAGAAGAAAAACCTTCTCAAGTTTCTTCGAAAGTAAAGTTCAGAAACACGCTCACATGCTCCTCTACCCGCATTGCAAGCATTCAGAAAAAAGTAGCCACGACTTTACCCTATCATAACCTATACTGTTCCAAAGCCATTGATTCACTCGTACATACATACTCAAATCTCAAGTCCAAGAATCTGCTTCTTCTTCACCCACCTCACCCCCCCCCAAAAAGCCAATAGCATTCAAGACTTGCAAAGATCCATGACGCGTACGACGACATTTTTAAAAGAAGTACGAATCCTAGTAAAAAAACGTTAAACCAAACATACCTGGCAGCCAAGCAGAACCTTCTCAATAAAAAAAAGTCCAAAAGATCTAGCTCGAAGAATTCACAACTCATTTCCCGAAAAAGAACCAAAAAAAAACAAGAACAAGAACAAGCAAGCAAAGGGATATCTCACGTCTTTCGTTTCGCCAAAGCCCTTTCGGGAAAAAACCAAAACTAAACGTCAAAGCGAAATGCCAACGACATTCATCTCTGTTGCGCATTGGTGATGGCGAGTGCGGATGTCCTATCGGTTGTTGGTTGAGGGGCCAAGAAGGGGGTTTTGGGTGAGAGGAGCTGAGCTGAGGATAGGATGATGGGGGCGGGTTTTACTGGTTTAAGATTATTCGGTGTGACGGAGTAGGCTAGCTACTACCTTTCCGTCTTCTTCTTCTTTCCATGACTTGCCTGTATCATGACCTTAATCCTCGAATCTCTAGCCGCCCAACCCCAAAATACTAAAACAATCGAAGAAGCAAAATCCCCCAATGTCGTGAATCCTAACTATTAAGCTACCCTGTAACTACTCACCCAGTAGCATCCCGCATAATCGCCCAAGACCCACTCCAACGCTCTAAACTCGCACCCTCGCCACCCTAATCCGATTCCTCAATTTCCTCGCCCCAAGCGTCGCATTCCCCGTCGGCAGCGGCACGCCGGACAAACTCGCGCCCGTACGCGTAGGCCTCGGTTTTCCGGTCCCATGCTTCCCCGTCCCCGTCGGCCCTGGCTTGCCCGTCCCCGGATACGTCGTCTTGACGCCGGATGTAATGGGCGAAACGGTGGGCACGCTGACAGTGCCCGTGGGGACGGGTTTCTTGCTTAAGCTGGTTAGGCTGGCGGTTGTTGTCGGGGTCGAGAGAGTGGATTTGGTGGTGGAGCCGACGGGGCCGAGGCCGGGGATGGAGAGAGGGAAGCACTTGGAGAGAAGGGGCTGGTTGAGGAGGGACCAGAGTTTCTTGGCGAATTTGGGTTTCATGCTGCTGCCGAGGGTGGCGTCCACATTCAGGTCCACTTCGATAGCGAGGAGGGATGTAACTTGGACGCCAGTTTTGGAGGAGCCGGGCGTTTGGCTGCACAGTCCGGTCTCGTTGTAAGCGGCGGTGAGGGTGGCAGAGACCTGAGGGAGCTTGAGCACCATGGCGACATCGAAGGTCCCGACGCCGGTAAGCTCGATTCCAAAGGCGAGTTTGGGCTGGGAGAAGGCGGCGGCGGTAATAGAGGCAGTCAAAGCTGTAACATCAAAGTTGGGAGTGATATTACCATTTTCGAAGCCAGTGGCGGAGCTGCTGTCGGGGTTTTGGACATCCGCGGTGATTTGCGCCGTGTCGGGGACAGAGGCGCTGAGCCCGTAGGCGAAAGAAGCGGTGCCCTTGACCGAGGTACTAATACCGACCTCATAGCTTATAGTAGTACCGAGATGGAATATTCCGGTAATGGCAATTCCAGCACCGGGAATGCCTGCTGCGAAAAGCTCCTTGCTGTAAGAAAGGGCGTCTATTTTTTCGACGGCAGTAACGGTGGTCGTGAGCTGGAGGTTTGCAACGAAATTCTTGGGCTGGCCCTGGAGGGTGAGCGACTTTAAGCTGAAAAAGGAGACCGAGACGTGGCCGGTAAGGGTGAAGGTGCCGGTGGTATAGCAGTTTACGCAGTCGATTTTGATCTTATTAGCAACCGTAAAGATGTTAGTAGCCAACCCCGGTGTGCCGGCGCCAACGTCAAAGGTGATGGATTTGCTGACGTCCACGTTGCCTGATAATGCGCCGCCAATGCCTTTGCCAATGCTGCCGATGTCGCCCAAGAGGCCACGTTTGGAGGAGGGGCGTTTGTAGGGGATTACTTTTCCAAAGTCCATTTCGTAGGTGCCTGCTACTTCCGACCATGGAGCAGATTGGGACGTTAAATGGGTGGTGAGGGTTTTTGGGTCTTCCACGAGGTTCGTGATGCTAGTGATGGAGTTAGCACATATTCTTTGATACTAGAATGCAAGATACTTACTAGTACGGCTGTCGTTCGTCAGCTGGACTGCAGCCATCATGGTTGGCAATTAGGAGGAATTTCTTCTCCGATGCCGAGTTGATATAATCCCATTGCTTCACCGCATAGCTAAAAGCGGCGTCGGATTTAAAGGTCAAAGACATGGCTCCATCCGCTCCCTTGCAGTCAACAGCTTTGGTGAGTCCTTCGAATTGTTCCATCATAATCATTTTCAGACCATCCGGGGCATAGAGAGTCATGTTGGCAAGCAACAGCTGGCCATGGTCTACCGTACATTAGCCTCTGAAGTCCCCAAGGGAGTCGGTGGAGCACCCACCACCAGGCGATCCATAGATCAATTCTGATTGGGTTTGTAAATCCAAATGGGAGAAATCTTCTGATGATCGCCGTTGCAATCCTTGAGCAGATTGGAAATCAAAGATGTTGATTGCTTTGAGAATCTGAGGACCAGGTTCTGGTTTTGCCAAGGCAAAGACTGGAAGGGCAGGCAGCACTGCTCCCAATGCTAAAGAATTTATACGCATTATGGCGTCAAGGCAAGGCTCGAGGTGGTTGAATTATATATAATGAGAGTAGTCAAGGAAGAGAAGGACTGAACAGACGCAAATGCAAAAGAATAAAGACTGTGAATGCATCAATGTTCAACAAGGTCATTGATGAAGGAGCGAAATGGATCATTATATATCAATTCGACGAGACTAAAAGAGAGAATCTGTTGAAGTGGAAAGATGTACAATTCTTAGCCCCAAGATTGGGATGAGCATGAGCTGCAGGTACGAGTAACGAGTGGTGCTAGCACTGCCTTGACGAGGGGGGAGGTGTATCAGCCAAGAGAATTGCAAGGTACATATGATAGCCCACCATTGCATCAGTTACACGACCGGGGCGAAGGCGCTAAGATTGTCTACCATCACGACTGCGTCGTAGTGTCACCGGTCTGCCGAGTGTGGTGAAGCACGTACGCAGGAAAGTGGTCAAGGATCGCAGGTATTCCTGATGTGGCATTCTGTGCCGTTCAGCCTGCTGACTCCGGAAGATCGACCGACACGAACATCCTGGCAAGGAGCACACTACGTCCATCATCGACGCAGCTTTGCAGGGAGGTAGCGATAAAGAAGCAGTGATGGGTGCAGATCGTGTGTGACCGTCCACCATTGTCATCGTCGGCACCAAGGGTGGCATGCATGTGCGTCAACATGATTGGTTGTTGTCAGTAGGGCTGGAGTATTCCGTATGTGGCCTGTGATGGACGATGGGGGCGGAGACAGAATGTGGAAAGTAGGAGAGTGGGATGAGGTGAGCGGCGCGGGTGAGCGTGGGTGGTGGGGAAGGTGGGATGAAGTTGCTGCTGTTTCAGATATAAGGTTGTACAGTACTGTACCTTACTCGTACCTTACATATTGGGATCACCGTCTTTTTCGCTAAAATCCATTGCCCTCGTGCTTGGTTGGCTCTTCACCCTTTCACTCACTACGACTAAGGTAAGACATGCCAGCCATTTGCGGGCGATTCGTCCTCGAAGACTCTCCGCCAATTGGATTACAGATCAACCGGGCGATCACAATGGTATTGGTGGTTAGCGAGAGTGTAGGTAGAATACCCGTGTTGTACTGTCGTAGGCGAAAACAGCCTCCTTTGCCGTGTCAAACTCCGTATACAGTAAGCCTGGAGGCACGGAAGTACATACTACCGACCTACCTACCACCCCGACCACGACGTACGAATACCCACCTCATCTGCAAACAAAGCATCCGATGTATTTGGGTCCCTACATCGAGGCTGAGGAGCCTTGATGTCAGCGAATCTCGCCAGACGAAATGATTCGAGGAGTCCTTGTTTCCATTGCTGTGTCTCATGTGTTGTACGTGCACACAACCTTACCTGGCACTTCACCGGATGCCTTGCGAATTTCACTTCAGTTTTCGTAATGCTTCCGAAGTTGCGCAGTACTTGAACCGGCGAGATAAGGCTAAGATTGACATCCGAGTCAAACTTTTTGGCATCGATCTTAGAGGGGGCCGTTCATGTTCGAGTGTGGTCACATTCGTCTAAGTGAACAGTAACAGTGCGGATGGGGCATCGGGAAATGTGTATGAATATAACGGAGAGACGCTTATCTGCTTTCTGTGTAGCTCAAGAGTCACGCGCATGATCGTAACGAGTTAGAAGAACAACTCAGCACTAAAGACTCGATTCTAGAAGGTAGCAAAGGAGTGGAATTTCTAAGAACAGAGCTGAAGCTCTGCGGAACTAAATAGTTCTGAAGGGGGCCAGCTGACTAATTAGGCCCTCACTCGTGCCGGAAGGAACATTCGATCGAAGAAACAGAAGACAATCGATTCATCGATTCACACCTTCCTCATCATACAAAAGAGTCTCAGCGATCAGAAGGAACAAAAGAAACAGAACGAACAGAAACAAAACACAAAGAGACCAGTCTAATTCTTCTTCTTCATTAACAATTTCTTCAATTTTGCTCTTAAAGCAGTCTGCTTCTTCACTAAGATATTGCTTCTGATTCGAAGCTGATCATATGCAGGCCGTAATAGAGAGTTAGCCTTCAATAATGATCTGAGTTGAGCGAGAGTTTCTGTAGTAATGACTCTATAGAACTCTGAATGTATCACGAAATTCTTCAGTAACTCGAGATGTTTTAGAATCTTGTTGTCGTCTGAGTTGCTTGACACAAGAAATAAGCTGTGATCAGTCGCTGAAGACAGAATCACTTTACGCTTCTTATTAAGCATATCGATTTCAGACTCATTTTTAAAGTGATCTGCAAATTCTCGATCTCATTGATCTGAATTCGCTTAGTTTCTTTATCTCTTTTGAGCTCAAGAAACTTAGAGAGCGAAGAGAACTTCGTAGATTCTAAAGATTTTATGAAGAAAGATTTTGTAGAATTGACTATCTGAGCGAGCTTGAACAATTGTCTTGACGTGAAGAACTTAATGAAATCTATGAGATCGAAGATGAATTTGATAGATCTTTTCGATTTCGTTGAATTTATCACGTCGAATCTAGTTTTAGATTCGACTGATATAAGAGACAATGAACTTCTCTTTCTGATCTTTCGTTTCATAGTTTTTATAAGTTCTATCTTGATTTCTTTCATATCTTCTTGAATTATCTCATTAAACTTAAGAAAACTATTCTCTTGAACTAAAGTCTCATCATCTAGAACTAGTTCTTTATTCGCGATTCAACTCTCATTCTTAATGATCTTCAAGCTCGATTTCTCAGTTTCGTGCAGTTGATATCATTCGATCACGATGACATATCATCATACTTCATTCTTATTCTCTATCTTATACGAAGTTTCTTTATTTTTTTGAAAGATCAAAACATATCTCTTAAAGCTGAAGTTTTCAGATCAATATTTGCATCTTTGTTTTATCACTAAAGAACTTTGAATGATTCTTTCAACTCATCAATTTGAAAGATATACATTTCTGAAAGAAAATGTTGATTCAATTAAGCTTGAGTCTAATGTATAACTTTCATCTGCATCAAATAATCTTCATTCAAGAACTGTCTGAATGAAGAGATCAGATTCATCATTGAACTTTCACGACTTCAGATCTTTGTTCTCATTCTTTTTGTTTCTGTTCTTTGAATCTTCTTTCAATTCTTTTTCTGATTCTTCTTTCAGTTTCTCTTCATTCTCACTTTCAAATTTCTTTGAATCATAATCTTCAACAATTCTCTTGATTTCTTCACTCTGAATCTTTGTCATTGAGATATTTTATGATTGATCTTGATGAATCAATTTCTTAAGAACTCTATCTTTTGTTCTTATTTTCTCTAATAGTTTGATTTTTTCTTGCTTCTTAATCTTCTGAAATCATTCTCTAATCTTGTTTGAGATTTCTTCTGTGCTACGATCTGAATCAGACATCAAATTCTTCTGAACTTTCTTGATCATGACGACGTCACTTTGAGTCAAAACTGCAACAAATAGATTTGAGATTGAGTCGTTTCACAAAGAACTGAGTTCAGACATGTTAATTTGATCTTTAAGATACAGTATGTATCTTAAGCTCTGACGAATTTCTGAGATGATCTTCAAGAAGTACTTAGTCTAAGTTTTTTAAAGTTCATTTGTCAAGCTTTTTTAGCAAAATTGACTAAATATCAATACATGATGCTGAGTATGTTTTTGTAGCTGTAGAATAGCGAAAATGTGATTGTTTGATGAGAGAAAGATTGAGGTAGATGAGATAGATGAGATAGATGAGATATGTTTAAGATGAGTTCAATAGTGATGATGATTTGTATATGAAATGTGTTTGAATGTGAATTTGATAAATGAACTAGCGCTAAAAGCAAAGCAAAACAAACAATCATTCAGACAAGAAAGAAATCATTTTAGCTGATTTCTTTCTTGATTTTCTTATGCTCTGACTATCTGAATATGATCTTCTTGCATCTTCAGCTAAATGTTCTGTACAAGATACAAATTGCTTAAGATCGTTTTCATGAAAAGCTTTTCAATTCTTTCTTTCGTTGATCTGTCTAAGAATGAAGAACTTTTCATGAGTTTTCTCATGATTCTGAATTCTGAATGAATCTCTTCATTTAAACTGCAGCTTATCAGAACTCTTTTGATGCAACATGATCAAGTTCTGAAGCTGATGATATACAGAACTAACATTTCGATCATACTTATAAATCATATCTTTTCATCGTTTCTGTGATAATGCTTTTACATAGTCATGAGAGTCTGATCTAAATCGTATGTATCTTTTTATTTTCTTGATATGAAAGACGAGCAGACAGAGCTCAGTTACTCAGTCGAAGATGTTTCATTCAAATAGCGTCAATAGAGTAAAAGAAGTAGACGTAATCTTCTGAATTGAATCGATGATGATATCAATAGAAGACATTTCTAAATAGCTAATGACTCTGAAATTGATGAACTTTGTGACTCGATTCAGAATCTGATCTCAATCAACATTCTTGAATAACTTTCTGAGCACATTCTCTAGTAACTTGTTGAATATCTTCATCATATCAATGCTCTTCGAGAAATCAGATGAGCTGTATGATATAAAGACATCTTCGAAGTTCAAAAAGTTTCTGATCATAAAGTTGTCAAAATGCTGTTCTCAATCGCAATATATAACGTACGATTTTCGAAATCAGATGAATATTTTTTCTAGAGATTCAATGACATCAGATGCATTGACAGAAAACGTAGCAAAAGACACTACTTTCTTGCTGAAGTAACACATCACATTAAAGATGTACTTATTTTCTGTTTTTGTTGCAGTCAATGAATCTATAAAGTTCATATTTAAAAGCTGAAATGAGAAAGATATCTTTACAGAATTTAGTAATTGCGATCTAGTTGCAGATTCATGATGAGCACATTTCAGACAATCAGCAATATACTTCTCAACGTCTTCAGATTGATTGAATCAATAACACAGTTCTCGTAGTTTTGCTAATGTGTCTGTTTTGACTCAATGATCAGCTTGATCATGTGCTTCTAATAGTAATGAACGTACTTTTGTCTTGAGAACACACGACAGATATTGATCTCTATAATGAATTCAAAGAACTTCGTCTATCACTCAATAGTTCATGAAACTTCTCATCACTTTAACGAGAAAAACAGAAGTAAAGTCTGTAAGAAATCTGTAGATGTTCTTGAATCATACGAAGTGTTTGTAAGTCTGTTCTCAGAAGATGTTTTCAAACGTAGTAGTCATAATATTCAGATCAAAGATGAACATATCATTGATAGTGCTCTGTTCTATGATCTCTAGTCATTCATCTAGAGTAAGCTTTGTTAGAAGTTCTTCAAATCTCTCTTTTTCATCTCATCAGACTCAATGTGAGTTCTGTTTCGTCAGCTTGATAATTATTTTCTGAACTTTTCTATCATTTGAATAATCATCTGAATTGAACAACATTCTTGATAATTCATCTGCTACTTTATTTCAATGATCTGATATGTACACAATAAACACATTGAGTCAATGCAGCTTATTGACTCAATGTTCATATATTTTCTCATGAAGATTGAATTTTAGAAAATATGTAAGTGATTTGTGATCTGTATGAACAATCACTGAAATATATGAATGCTTGCAGAGATAATCGTACTTTTTTACAAAAGTAACGATTGCACATAGCTCTTTTTTATACACAGAGTACTTTCGTTGCAAGACGAATCATGAGAAGAAGTCGTATAAGATAGACACTTTCACGAGCTTGTTGTTCTTTATATCGACATTAGAGAATTCTTGTAATTGAATAATGACTAGACTCGCAGCAAAATTGCTTGCATTTATGTAAAAATGAACTGATAGTGACAAGTTAATGTTGCACATGCTTGTTCTAATAGCACATTTGATCTGCATTATTTCAAACGATAGCTTCTTCAACTGCTTTCACTTTCAGAATACTTTTCTTGTAAGTTGAGCAAGAAGACGAGATAATTTCGCGAAGTTCTTGACTCAGCGACGAGTTATGTTTACTACTTCGAGAAAGAATCTTACTTTGATTTGATTTCTAGAAGCTTTTCATTCTAAGATCTTCTTGATACAAAACTTCAGAACGTTGACAAAGTCTTCTACTCTATGAGTTACATCTAAAGTCTTGATTTCGCTGACAAATAGCTTGAGCTTCTTGAATGATAGCTGTAATAGAACTCATTCAACTCGAGAAAAGAAATGCTGACTTAGAAAGTCGTATTGCTTCTTGAAACTTCTAAAATCGTTAAAGAAGTCGTTCATGTAGAAGATCATGACAGATAGTTTTTCGAAGCTATTAGAATGCAGTAGCGATGATTCTCTATGTGATGAAGACAAAGCTTCAAACGCTTGATACATGAGCTCAATCAATGTAAATTTTGCTGACTGCAAGCTTTGCTGCATACGTGTTGACTGTAGTTGATCGATGTCAGATATCATAAAAGCAAAATAATGTTTATCATTTGAATGTAGAGATATTCTCAGATAAGCATGCTTTAGATTCGCAGAAAATAGACAACAATGTCGAGAATCAGCTAGATTGTCATGCATCTTGAAACTCAACTTTATATAGATATCAGAAAGTTTCTTCGTAACTTTACTATAATCAAAGATAACTTTAGATTCGTCTTGAAAAGTGAGATTCTTCACTTTATTCACTATGACAGCTTGAGCATTTCATCAAGATAATCTATCATTGACAGTCTCTGTAAACTCATACACACGTTCTTTTATATCTTCTTAAATAATCTTACGAAGTCATCATTTGTGTTAGAGGTCAGCATAGAGCGAGTCATATGAGTGTAATGTAACGAGTATATAAATGCTAAGAAAGGAAAGTATCTAGAAGGGAAGAATCGACTATCTATATGACTCAGAAGAACATAAGCTAACCCTGAATAGAGTTGACTTCGGAACAAGTCTATGCTCTAGCGGCGAGCGATCGACGATAGTCCTCAGAATAGTCATCAACATAGTCATCAACATAGTCATCAACATAGTCATCAACATAGCTATCAACGAAGGTGCGTAGCTAGAATCGTAACATTACCTCCCCCCTTCAACGATTCATGTTCACATGAATGTATTTTCTTAGCCTTGTGTAGAATCGAAATGCCTATTGTAGCAGGCTCACTATGCGAGGTAGAAGTGCCATTGAAGCAGGCTCACTAGTTGCACGCGAACGAGTCGGCAGACCGGTTCACTGATAGATAGGGCGATGTGAGTAGATAGATCATCGCATTGACGGAAGGTGCCATTGTAGCAGACTCACTAGTTGCACGTGAATGTATGATCAGGTTCACTGATGGGTAGAATGATGAGAGCGAGTAGGTCATCGCATTGACGATGCCATTGAAGCAGACTCACTGAGGGTTTGCTTCTCGAGATAGAGACTTCACGCAGTTCTATGACTGGCTTCGTTTGATTGTTCAACAAATTCGAAGAATCCCTTGCGAATCTGAATGAACGATTAATTCGCTGATCTTTGATCTAGTCGAATGGTTTCAATCGTTTGTTTATACTCGCTGATCAGCGCACGAGTTCGAATCTTTTGTTTATTCTCGCTGAATCAGCTCACGAGAGAAGAAAGATGAGTGCTGCTGCACGAACGCAAGCCGCTAGATCAAAGTCGATAGAGGATTGAAGAACTACTAGCAGAAGCATTCGAAGAGATCGATGCAGATTATTTCACTTCGCCTGTAACGAAGAAGCATTTATATAATGTTAGAAGCCAGCATAGAGCGAGTCATATGAATGTAATGTAACGAGTATATAAATGCTAAGAAAGGAAAGTATCTAGAAGGAAAGGGTCGACTATCTATATGACTCAGGAGAACATAAGCTAACCCTGAATAGAGTTGACTTCGGAACAAGTCTATGCTCTAGCGGCGAGCGATCGACGATAGTCCTCAGAATAGCCATCAACATAGTCATCAACATAGTCATCAACATAGTCATCAACATAGCTATCAACGAAGGTGCGTAGCTAGAATGGTAACAATTTGAAGTGTGTTGATCAGCGTTTCTGAATCAAGTTATTAGTGAGTTTAGTTTCTGATGCTATTCAAACTCGATGTACAATTAAATCAATGCAAAATAGATTGATGAGATCTGTGTTGTTTAAATGATGATAGTGGTACAATAGACATAGCACTTTATGTGTATTTTCTTCTGTAGAAATTAAAGAACTCAGCTCAAGTTCAACTTCTATAGTTCAAGTCTTCAATTTAATCATAGAAATATTTGTATTTATTTTTGAACGTCGAATTCGTCTATCAGAATATGAGTTTATTCTTTTATGTGAGTTCACTCGTATTCTCGAAGACGTATCGACGAAACTGAAGATGTCTGATACACTGAACATATTGACGAAATATTCAGACTGATTCACGATAGAAAATATAGTATCAGATGTAAAGCTAAAAATAGTCAAGCAATCAATAATAACTATCTTGCAGATCTGAGCAGACATCACTTTGATATTTGCTGAGTCAGATTTCACATCGAGTGTACATTGTTCTGATCTTTTAGAGTTCTGCTTAGAACTTATTGAAAAGATGACTTGAAATCTTCTACTTTGAATAAGTCATTCTCGCTATCAGAACTAGAAGAATTCTCTGAATTTGATTTCACATAGACTGCGTTTGCTCTTGCTACGATTCTAGCTACGCATCTTCGTTGATAGCTATGTTGATGACTATGTTGATGACTATGTTGATGACTATCCTGAGAGCTATCGTCGATCGCTCGTCGCTAGGGCATAGGCTTGTTTCGAAGTCAACTCTATTCAGAATTAGCTTATGTTCTTCTGAGTCATATAGATAGTCGGCCCTTTTCTTCTAGATACTTTTCTTCCTTAGCATTTATATACTCGTTACATTACATTCATATGACTCGCTCTATGCTGGCCTCTAACATTATATAAATGCTTCTTCGTTACAGGCGAAGTGAAATAATCTGCATCGATCTCTTCGAATGCTTCTGCTAGTAGTTCTTCAACCCTCTATCGACTTTGATCTAGCGACTTGCGTTCGTGCAGCAGCACTCATCTTCCTCCCCTCGTGAGCTGATTCAGCGAGGATAAACAAAAGATTCGAACTCGTGCGCTGATCAGCGAGTATAAACAAACGATTGAAACCATTCGACTAGATCAAAGATCAGCGAATTAATCGTTCATTCAGATTCGCAAGGGATTCTTCGAATTTGTTGAACAATCAAACGAAGCCAGTCATAGAACTGCGTGAAGTCTCTATCTCGAGAAGCAAACCCTCAGTGAGCCTGCTTCAATGACATCGTCAATGCGATGATCTACTCGCTCTCATCGCCCTACTCATCAGTGAATCTGATCATACGTTCATGTGCAACTAGTGAGCCTGCTACAATGACGAGCTCAAAGTCAACCTCTTTGATGAGCAAGTCGATCAGTGAGCCTGCTTCAATGACACTGTCAATGCGATGATCTATCTTCTCATCGTTCTACTCACCAGTGAACCTGATCATACATTCACGTGCAACTAGTGAGCCTGCTACAATGACATCTTTCGTCAATGCGATGATCTACCTACTCACATCGTTCTACCTATCAGTGAATCGATCTGCCGACTCGTTCGCGTGCAACTAGTGAGCCTGCTTCAATGACACTTCTACCTCGCATAGTGAGCCTGCTACAATAGGCATTTCGATTCTACACAAGGCTAAGAAAATACATTCATGCGAACATGAATCGTTGAAGGGGGGGAATAATGTTACGATCCTAGCTACGCACCTTCGTTGATAGCTATGTTGATGACTATGTTGATGACTATTCTGAGAGCTATCGTCGATCGCTCGTCGCTAGAGCATAGGCTTGTTCCGAAGTCAACTCTATTCAGAGTTAGCTTATGTTCTTCTGAGTCATATAGATAGCCGGCTCTTCTCTTCTAGATACTTTTCTTTCTTAGCATTTATATACTCGTTACATTACACTCATATGACTCGCTCTATGCTGATCTCTAACAGCTCTTGCTTTATCTGCAGCGAGAACTGACTTGAAATACATGAGTAAATTATGTTTCTTACAAAAAACAAGTTTTAAATCTGTAACTTCATGAATCTTCTCTTCTTGCAATGAGTTCTCTATCAGAATCTTAGAGTCTCTCATAGCGATAATAGCATTCACAGATCAAAGTCAAGAGATATCTAGAATCAGACTTAAGTAGTCTGATTTTCTTGAAAGAATGACTAGTTCTGATGTCACGAAGCATTGAATGCTTCTTCAGACGTCTTTCACGTCTACGTTCAATCAGATTCAGTGTTTCAGAAGCATCTCTCTATGATCAGCAGTATGCATAGTTAGATCTTGAAATTCTATCTTCGAAAGAAAGTGCATATTCAGATCTAGTTGACGTATCAAATCAGTAGAAATGACGTTCATATCAGATTCTTGATTCGCTTGTACATATGATTTCTCAAGATGAATCTTTGTTTCATCTGTTTTCTTAATGAAACAAGAAATTTGAAAGATCTTGTTCTTGTTTATAATCATACTGAGAAATCGCGTGTGCTTCTCAGCTTCAGTAGAAGCTGTCGTAATAGAGACGTTGACAAATATAATTCTCTGTATGACTTGAGAATTTTGCTGAACATTCAACTGAAATTTCAAGATAATTTCAATAGATGAAAGAGTGATAGACTGAATTGATTCTTCAGATCTGAAGATAAATATATCAGAGAATGATTGAACAGATTGCGTAGACATAACAGACAATTGTTGAGTTTGTTGCACATACATAGAATTGAACATGTTTATGCTATTCTCAGAAATAAAGACTTGTTTCATACATTTAGTCTTTGAAGCTCGTTTCTTTGTCACACATGTACAAAGACGTTTAAGTTTCTTGCATACTGCAAAGAATCAGACGATTAAGTTCATAAAAAAGATATTCACTTTGTTATGCTGTAGCATCTTTTGAATAAATATTGAAGAGTTGTATCTTCTCAAGATATCATTGAACATATCTATCAAAGATTGAGATTTCATCTTCTTATCTACACGCTTTTGTTCTTTACGACATGTACAATTCTTTGCAGTCTGAAACTGAAAGAATAGTTGCTGTACTCTCGTCTGAGAATTAAAAGTAGAAGATAAAGAAAGATCAACATGAGATCTTTTGTTAGATTTGAATTCTTCTTCATAATTGATCTCGATCAGCTTAACTTCAGATGTATTATTCATATGTAGACTCTCAACGTCTAGTTTTATAAAGTAACTGCTAGCAAAATGTGAAGATGTATAGATGCTCATTGCTGCACTAGAGCTTGCTGCTTTGCTAAAGTCTGCTACTGCGAAAGCAGTCTCAAAAGACTGCACAGCATCATCATAGATCTCAAATTCATAGATAGCAAATGATATTGAAGAAACATCTTCAAACACAATGCTTCGTAAATACAACTGTTTTCAGACTGATAGAACATCTTTTGTGCATTTCTTACTAGTGTGACTCTTATATTCATACTTGACACATAGCAATTCATCTTTTGAACGAATGTAATTCTTGATGTCGTTGATATAGAGATTTTTGAAGAAGATACAATTCAACAAGTCTTTAAATTCAAATCATGATTGATTTACTTTATTAGAATTTGATGACAATGATTTAGTTGAATATGCTTTGCTAGTAGAATAAATAGAACTAGATTCTTTAGTACGAGACTTTGATGAAGAATCTTCATGAAATGATCAATCAATAGAAGAATTCTTCTTAGAGAAGTGATATGATGTCAACAAGACATTTATCTGAGCTTTGAACATGTTTTTTTGAGTTAGTTTCTTATAGAAGATCAACTTTTTTGATTTTACTTTCTCATCGAATAGCTTCTGAATCTCTAGATTCATTCATCTCACTTTCTCAGCTAAATTGTAAATAAATTTCAATGATCTATCTGTTGCAATCATGCTTCTTGTGACTTTTCTCGGTACAATGTGATTCGATATTCTCTTTATGAACGCTCGTAGAATGATATTCAGCATAGCTGATTTCAATAGTGTAAGAATAGTGAATGAGCTGAATGTTGATTTATCTTTTGCTTCTACACATTGCATCAAGCTTGTGACTCGCTTATAAAAGATGACTAGAGCTTCATCAAAGCACTGTCGTAACTTGAATAGTTCTACATTGAATGATATAAAAGATATTTCAATTGCTTTAGAAAAGAATCTCTTGCATAGCAAAAACTTAAAACTAGTCAGATTCTGAGCTGTGAGATTCTTGATTAATAACAGATGTATAGCATCTGAATGAGACTCTGCTCACTTGACGATGTCGTTCGTAAGCAACATATTGAGTGAGTTCAGATAAATGACGAGATTGATAACTTTATCAATCTTATATTCTGAAAGCTTGTGTTTTAATCGTTTCAGTCAGCGAGCTGCGAAAACATGATCGATATCTGAGAAGATATCACAGAAAGAGAAGATCAAGTTTGTCTGCTGATATGACATTTTAGTCAACGTCTGCGAAACAGATGTGTTGAGTGTGATTGATAGAAATGTAGATGCTTGAGACAAAGAAGAGCTATTCAAAAGAAATCAGGAACTAGAATATTGCTTGAACTCGTTCAGATGATAATATCTATCTAGCTCACTGAGCAGGTCTGTCAGAGTGTCTAGTAGAAGATCTGAACAATTAGATGAGGCTTATTATCTTCTGATTTATCAGAAGGGAACGAGAAAGTAGGAAAAATCTCTTCAGCGTGACCAGATGCGAGGTAGAACAGTGACAATTGACACGAAATCGAACAGAAACAGATACTATCACTAACAAAACACTTCCTGAATGCAAGACTTCTTTCGAATTTCGTGCACGTTCATCAGAAGAACAACTCAGCACTAAAGACTCGGTTCTAGAAGGTAGCAAAGGAGTGGAATTTCTAAGCGCAGAGCTGAAGCTCTGCGGAACTAAATAGTTCTGGGGGGGGCCAGCTGACTAATTAGGCCCCCCACCCGTGCCGGAAGGAACATCCGATCGAAGAAACAGAAGACAATCGATTCACCGATTCACAGAGTTGAGACCGGAATCGCGGAATCGCGGAATCGACGGGTCCGTCAATCTGTTTAGGGATAATTCAGTTGTTCTCCACAGGCGTTCACAAGCTTCAAGCTTCCCATTAGCTCATCAAAGTCGGTGTCATCGGTGATAGTCTGCTTGTACAACGCGGACCGAGCATACCTATGGGGCCGTTTTCATATCCTCTATCCTAAGGTCGTGCTCTAAACCTCTATAGGACAAAAGGCCTCCCACTGGTTTGCATTCTCTGCCATTATTCACGCTTCGTCACGTTACTATGGTATTACTCTAACTGACTACCTTAACGTATGTTCTATGTTCCATAACCACGTGTCGTCGATTAGCGGCCGGGGACAAGTCCACCCCGTAGGTACTGATGGTTGAGGATAAAGCATGCGCTAGCATTATGATCGCATTCAACATCCAGACAGGACGTCATAGCTCCGATTTGATGAACCGATTGCCGGTGTGCGTCCCATTTAACAAGACAAGATTCACCCGGCTGCTGAGTCCTGTTTCATGCCCTTTGCTTTGAAGCTGCTGCAGAGGCCGTCGCATTCTTCTCTTGAACCGCCCTTGGTATAGGGTTGGTGACTGGTTTGGTCTTGGGGCCCGTTTTCGGCGGCTTAGGAGGCTGCTGCTTCGCTAGAGGTATTTTGTTCTGGATGGGCTTCGTAACTACTCCATTTGCTGATGGCTCTTGCGGGGTTGATTTTTGGGTAGAAGACTTTGGGGTTTGACTGCTTGGAGGTTTTCGCGGAGTTGAGGCCTTCGACGAAGCCTTTTGAGCGATTCCGTTCTGTTGCTGTTTGGCTAGGGGGATTTTGTTCTCGATGGGCTTGGTGGCTGTTCCGTTCGCTGATGGTTCCTGAGCCACCCCATTCTGCTGCTGCTTCTTCAAAGGTATTTTGTTCGCGACGGGTTTGGTCACTGCCCCATTAATGGCCGACTTCTGAGGGGTCGAGGCTCCAGGTGAAGACTTCTGAACAGCGGATCCTCGAGGAACATTTTTCTGTTTCACAGCTCTGTTTACGAAAGTTTTTTGAGCGTTGGGCCGTGTGATGGGGGATTTCTGTATCTTCCCCTTCTGCTGTTGTTGCTTTCTGAGTGGACTGACCTGAGCGGGTTTAATGGCTGACCTGGCGGCTGAGGCAATCTGCATACTCGCTGCATCCACGAGAGCTCGATGAGCATTGGGAGCCATCAATGTTTTCCGTTGTCCGTTATTGGCGCTACCCAACGCCTTTGAAGCGAGGCCTATTAATCCCTTCTGAGCTGCCACGGTGTTTTGTGTTCCAATATTACTGACCAAAGCGTTGATTGCGTAGTCCGATAAATGCTTCTTTTCAGGCCCTTTCAGCTGGTTTTGCTTGACACTATCGATAGTGTCAATGACGGCCTGTTTGTTGAACGACTTAATTAGTCTCTGTGGGAGCGCACCATAGAAGCAATACAGTATCAATGCAAACAAGCCGGTCGGCGCGAAGATCTGCAAAAATTCGTACCAATGTGCTGGCCTGACTTGGGTTTCGATGTAGCCAGCACCTCGGCGGGTGTTTCCGTCTGGTCCTTTGTCTACACCTACATCAGCAGGGAAGTTTCCGTGCTGGTAATAATATTCGATGAGGTTGTCTTTTTCGGTCCAGCGAGCTCTGAGCCAGTGCTCAAATGCCCGGGAGTCATCTAAAGGTATAGAGGATATCGCAAAGCGCCTCCAATACATATTCACGGATTTCGGTGGCCGACCACCAAAGTAGGAAGCCTTAACAGTGTAGATATCCTGAGCAAACTCTCCGCGGGGTACACCTTCGTAGGCGATGGTGCAATCGTAGACCCACTCAGTTGTGTTTCGCAGTTGCTGTAGACAGAATTGCAGACCGGTACTTCGTGGTAACAGCTGGTGTTTCATGTCATCAATCCCGTTCTTTTGAGCCCACTGTTTGCTTCTTTCGCGCGTAGAATCGGCAAGATTGGTTCCTTCTGGGAACATCACAAGCCACATTGGGAGATTGGGTTTGTTGAACTTCTGAAGGTGTGTTGCCAAGCGAGGCTTGTCCTTCTCCCAGTTTCTTTTGAGGAAGATAAACTGAGAGAACTGCATTCCCCAACCGATGACTGGTATCCGTTTCAAAGACTCCTTGAGGACGATGTAAATGCGGCCGTGCATCCCCGCAGAGTACCCTATCCACCACAAATACAACCAGTCTGTATATATCTGTGATATGTTAGCGTACACTTGGGGGTAATATAGATGGTATTTACCTGATGGTTAGCGATCATAACCAGTCTCTCCGGAAAGTCGCATAGTAGGTTCCCATCCAGGGTTTGCAGAAGTTGACCTCGCACGCTCTTATCTCCACTGACCCTCATAATCGTTGGAGCCCATGATTGGGTCATACTCATAGTAAGGAGACCCCATGATTGTTTCGTGAACGCAATCCAAGCGTTGTACCAATCCTGATTGATAAGATACAAAGGGGCGCCGAGAAATTGCGAGGCATTGATTCTGTAACGGCCTTTAGCATTATACATTCTTTTTGAGACGAGAAGTATAGTCTTACGCAAGGCATCCTCCCAGAAAATAGGCTCCCAAGCCCACTGCTCGTGAGGCCTGAGAGTACTCGTACTTGAGAGGTTCAGGTTGTCTGACTTTCGTCGAAAGACCAGCACCAAGATCTGCGTTGAAGTTAGACCCAGCCATGGCCTTGGAGACTGCTGCAGCCTTCTCCATCCTTTGGTAATACCTAAGAATCTTTCTGGAAAGAAAAAAGAGGGAAATTTGGATGTAGTAATGTCGATGATCAAGAAATCAACAAATCTGACATCATCGTACCTTGCAGTAGCGCAGAAAACCGATTGGGAGTAGCGTAAAACGCCACAGGTATCAGCCACAACCAACGGTTCATGGGCATTCATAGGTAAGGTTAGGGTTATGTCTTTACGAATATGGTGAATGACTTTGCAAACAGACTGACGGGAAAGAGTAGACCAATTTATGAGTGTAAATATACAACAACTCACATTTCCACTCATATAGCCATCTTGTCCATGTGACCTGAGCGTAACCCTTACAATCTCGCTCGCCTTGGATTGGGTCGAGAATGACCACCAGATATCGAGTCGAGTATGCACTGAAGACGCATCGTCGAGATCAATTGATAGAATGGATCAAAGGTCTTCTGGCAGTTCCTTTCGTCCTCCATTCGCAACCTACCGTCACCTTTGACGAGCATGGCAGTGTTCTCTCCAACATGGCAACAACAGCGCATAAGCGCTATGCAGAGATCATGCATGACGTAGAAGTGCTCATCAATGATCATATCAGTCATCAAAAGAACGGCACGCATGGACGTTCCAAATTGAAGCTACTGGTTCCCAGCGTTGGTGTCTTTTTCACTCCTTTGCTTCTCGTGGAAGCGTTTGTGCACCAAGACACCCGTCGGAGGATCAGCTCACGTCGTTTTGTGCCTCCATCGTTCAATGACATCCGTCTGATCTTGAATTCTGCACAAGTGATGGGGCTTGTCCGAAACGGACCTCTCCAGCTAGTGACGTTCGATGGGGATGTAACGCTCTATGATGATGGCGAGTCGTTGAACCCAGATAATCCAGTTATCCCACGAATTCTAGGACTCCTCTCAAGAGGGATAAAGGTTGGCATCGTCACTGCAGCTGGCTACACTGATGCGTCAAAATACCATGGGCGATTGTTCGGCCTTCTGCACGCGGTCAAAGTTGCTGTTGAAGAGCAGAAACTTGTTGGACCCAGGTTGGTTATCATTGGTGGTGAAAGTAGTTACCTCTTTGAATTTGACGTTTCCCATAAGAGTTGTCTCAATTATATTCCAAGAGAAAAGTGGATGCTTGAAGAAATGAAGCTGTGGGGTGACGAAAACATCCAGCTATTGCTTGATGTTGCAGAAGCAGCGCTGATTGAATGTGTGAATAACATGCAGCTTTCAGCAGAAATACTCCGGAAAGAACGAGCTGTAGGGATAATTCAAGCGACAGGGCCAAAAGCCCAGAAGTTTACTCGGGAGCAGCTCGAGGAGACGGTGTTGGTCACCCAACATATTGTTGAGATGTCGCCTGTGGCCAAAAAGATACCATTCTGTGCATTTAATGGTGAGTGGAATCCCATATGCCCCACAACTGTTTCTAATATCGCCTCGATAGGAGGCAGCGACGTCTTTGTTGACATTGGCGACAAATCCTGGGGTGTCCTGTCCTGCCAACGCTACCTCGGCGGCATCGCTGGTAGCAAGACTCTTCACGTAGGCGATCAATTTCTCTCTGCTGGGGCAAATGATTTCAAGGTATGGTTCTTTTGCAACCAAAACATGGTTCGAGAGGCTGACGGAGCCGCACGCAGGCAAGATTAGCTTGTACGACGGCTTGGATAGCAAATCCGGCAGAAACAGTCCAGCTGTTGGATGAGATTGCGTATCATGGTGAGACTATGAGAGCTTGATGACGCTCAAAGAACTTCGAAAAGCAGATGATAGGTAGCAGTCACCGAAGCTAGTATAAAAATCTGAAATATCATGGTAATGGCATTCTCATGAAATCCTTTCACCAACACCCACGCTAGCAAATTATACATAGAATACGCAAAACAAAGATCGCCTCTTATCGTACATCCGTAATATCCAAGGCTTCTCGCTTTTTCCCTATCGTGCAAATACCATCACATTACGATTGCTTTGTGTTTTGTGCGCTAGACGGTTCATTTTGCAGCACCATTGAGTTTGGGAGCCTGTGGTGTCTTCCCATTCGCTTGGGGCGCCTTAGAAGCTGCGCCGTTTGTCTGAGGTGCTTTCTTTGGAACCCCATTGGCTTGTGGAGCCTTTGAAGCAGCTCCGTTGACTGATGAGGCCTTTTTGGGCACTCGATTTACTTGAGGTGCCTTTGGTGGGGCGCCATTTACTGATTGTGCTTTCTATACGCAAACTGTCAGACTGAGAAGTTCTTCCGATTGATTTGGATACACTTTCTGAAGAGGTATAGCTCTAAACTTACCTTTGGGGTGTTCGTTCCCTTTGGGCCCAGCTTTGGCGCAGGAGCCCTCGGTGCATTGCCCGCCTTAGCTTTGGCCGCTTTCGCTTTTGCCATCTGCTCCTTCTGATACCGTATCAATTGTGCTCGTTGCCACTCCAGCTCTTTCATCTTTGCCTCCGTGATCTGCCAGATTACTTGTTTCTTCTGCTTCGGCGTGGGCGCAGGGGCCTGAGCGATATACCGTTTGCCTTCTGCTGTATCGGCATATTGCTCAAAGGCTTTCTGTTTTTCTGCGAGTGAGAGGACTGAAAACTAGTCAGTTAACGCAGTTGTAGGACGGGTACTGGAGGTAGTGTACCAGCGCTGTTAAGGGTTTTCGAGAGACCCTTCAAGGTATCTGTGTTGGGCTCAACGTCAAGGTTGAGAGAAAACAATTTCGTCACGATATCCATTGTTGAAGTGAGTGTGTTTCCTTTCGAATTGTGATTAGAATCGGTTGTAGCAGGAAAATTGAAAAATGTTTTGCAAGCACGCGAGCCAACATAGTAGGATTTCTGCCGGCTGATGTCATACTTGTCGCAGCCTTGATTTTAGCCACAGTGGCAAGACAAGCGAGACTGGAGCGCGTCTTTGACAACCCTTGCGCATCCTCATGTCGTACACAGTACGGAATACATTGCCTACAGTCGTGCTCGGGACTCACGTCATAAGCTGCCTGAAACTGTCTTTAATAAGTTCCTGGCAGTCGAACAATCGCTAGGCATTTCGTTTATCAGTGCCTAAAATATAGCAATATGCCTGGAGAGAAACTCTCTCTGATCATATCTACTCATTGTTTATCGAGTCTTGAGAAATTCTATATCTGAAAACGTACTTTGAGGGTAACTCCATCCAGAATTAGAACATTTGTTGCTTCCTTTTCCGTTATCATGACTCTGGCCATATACTCTCGTCGAGCTTCCCTTTTTCCCAAAAGCGCTTTGCTTCATCTAGTTGTTTAATCTAGCTTCGGCTTTCATTTTCTACAAATCGTATTCCTACACTTATCAATACCATAATCCTACTAGATTTCACTTTTTTGTGCTTGAGTGACATTCTTCAAACCCTAAAACCATAGATTCTACACTGAATCCCGTTCGCTCCTAATTCCTCAGTCTCGATTGATATTTCAACTTCTATCTCAGATATATATCGCCCGCTGGACTGCTCTCTATGAAAATACGTGAAGCCTTCGAATTCGAGAACTCTACACCGGTAGGACTTGGTGAAGCCCGAGCTGTATATGGTGACAGATGGAACGAAAAACCCTTCCAGAAGAAAGATATGCTAGTCTATGTCGACATTTAAGGCCAACGCAAAGACATGAAGAACATAGAACTATCTACCAGCAAGTTTCACCGACTCCGGGAAAAGACCGGCTCTTTGTCGTTTCCTGTGGGTGCTATCAGACCATTGACTTTGGACACCAAAAGTCCCAGAAAAGAACTAGAATACCAGTGGAAGGAGGAACGCACGCGTATAAAAGAGTAAGGCGAGATTTTTATTATCCCAGTTGATCAGGCACATCCAACAGTTTGAGTATACTCAGATTTTGGAAGCAAAGAGATTGAGACTGTGGAGTATCTATAAAGCGAGGAGATAGGCGTGTGCGCAACCAAATTACACTGTGAAAGAGAAACAGCGGTAATGGCTGGATGAATGAAGAGCAGAGACTGCATTTTGATACCAAGGTGAGTGGGAAACTTTTGAAGTCAGGCGTTGTAGAACTATCATTTAAGATCAGAAACTGTCGCGAAAAAAAAGTGTCCAGGCAACCTCACACCAAGTAGACACTCCAATTAGTACAACAATCATCGTCACTTGCGGCCAGGCGTAAGTTTGCCTGGCACTCGTGGCATGAGAAGATGACTTGAACGGACTTGCCTCAGGTCAGAAGTGTGGGGCTAAGCCCCTGCGGGTTAGCGCTTTTCTTACTACGGAAGCTGAGCTCGCGAAGTAAGCAGAGCTAACCCGAAGGGGCTTAGCTACGCACGTCTAAGGTCCTGACTCCTGATGCAAGAACGGACTTTGCGCCAAGCACTGCTGACTAAATACGGTTGACATGCATCGGCGTGCGCCGAATTAGCTCTCTGATAGGCACTTTGATACTCTTCAACAGATGTGCTTCTCACCTCAACAATGCAAACCAGCATTAGTTCGCGCAAGTCATCACAACTTTTAACGTGCGGGGCGATAGGATGAAACTTTTTAGCAGATATAGCCATGGATGCCGCTTCCAACGCGAACTGGCCCACGACCTCAAGTGGCCTGACTTCGCTCCTTAGCATTGTTACCAGTACTGCTACGAGCAGTACTCCCTCGCATGCCTTTGAAATAGCAGAAGCTCCTAAAGTATCTCAGACGAGCTCATGGCTAGGCTTGTTCGGTCGCCTGATACTCGTTATGGCGCGAGTGATACCGGGCGTCCTTTATTGGATCATTACTTTTACCACAATCACTCTACCTACGATCCTTTTCACGCTCTTCTCGACCAGTCTAACGTTTACCATGAACATGACCACCTTGTAGGTTTGGTATGTGCGTAGTGCCACGTCTGTAAGCTAACACCATCCAAGAATGCTCATAGTGCTTGCGTTCGCATCTATGGTTTCCTGGATTGTGAGATATCGATATCTAAACATGTATGCTCGACTGCCTCCCGAACTCCAACGGAAAGAGCCACAGATTGAGCTATTTCCGGATACGCAAGACGGAGACTCGAAACCAGGTCTGGCAAATTACCTCGACGAATTCTTGAGCGCAATCAAGGTATTCGGGTACCGTAAGCCAATGGACATATGGTACATGGTGAAAGAGCATGGCTGATAGTTAGGAAGTTGAACGCTCGGTTTTTCACGAGCTCACTCGAACAATGCAAACACGGAAGCTTATTGCTGGAGAAACATTGCTGTTGGAGGAAGAAAAGGGCTTCTGTCTTGTAGTGGATGGGCTGGTACAAATATTTGTTAAATCGAATAGGGAAAGTGCTTCTACGAGCGGCGAGGCCTGGATTAGTGGGGGCGGACATTCCTATGAGGAAGAAGAGGAAGAGCATCCTGAGGGAGACCATCAAGGATACCAATTGCTTACAGACGTCAAGAATGGAGCACCAATGTCATCTCTATTCTCCGTATTGTCGCTGTTTACAGAGGATGTGAAGCTACGGCATGATGTTGAGGATGAAGCTGGAATGGCTTCTGGTTATTCCAGCGCAGGATTTTCGTCGGGGGTCACGCCCCATTCTGGGGCGGCGAGTCCTGTTCTAACTCCAGGAACTCCCTCGCATATAGTCGCCAACAACAATGACCACTTACCAGTCCCGAATAGCCGCAGTCATTTACCAAGCGTACCACCTCTTTCGCTCGATTCAAGCTCACACAATTATCGACACAAGCGATCGGACCATAAGAGATATCAAGAACAGAGAAAACCTAGCACACTAAAGTCTGCACATCCGGATATAGTCGCCAGGGCGACAGTAGATACGACGATTGCAATTATCCCTGCTACTGCCTTTCACCGTCTCACACGAGTCTATCCCAAAGCCACAGCACATATTGTACAAGTCATCCTTACACGGCTTCAACGTGTTACACTCGCCACAGCACATTCATATCTCGGACTGACCTCAGAAGTTCTCCGGACCGAGCGTCATATGAATAAATACACGAGCTATGACTTGCCAAACCACCTGCGAGGGTCTGCATTGGAAAGACTGAAAGAAAAATTTACGCGAGAAAAGGAACGCTTGGGACGTGCGGAGGAAAGTATGAAAGGCATTGCGTTACACAACCCAGGAGCGGGTAAACGACGGCGCTCAAGCAGTAATTTACGGAGAGAAATCGCGACACAAGCAAGGACCGCAGCTGCTCGGAACAAGTCTTCAGCACCTGATTTGAACGAAGCAGCATCGCCAAATGCACGATCTGGGGTCAGCGCTGGCGACTTACTGACAAATATCCAGGTCTCCAGATTTGGAGCAAGGCATCCTGGTAACCTTACCATGTCAACTGCTATACCAGATAAAAGACCAACCTCGCAATCCGAGGCCCGAGAATACGGGAGTCCCTCGGGTAGATTGGACCATGCTCCCTTCACGAGTTCACCAACCCCCAACGGTTTGCCACTTCATCGGCAAGACTCGTTAGACGAAGACGCAATGTTCCGTATATCTATACTTGAATGCATAACGAAAGCCATTGGACTTACGAGCACAAAAGATGCTATGAAAAGGCCTGCAGAATCAGTGGAGCAGTCTCCACGTATGGTCTCGTACGATGCTCAACGTCAAAAAGCCACTTTCACGAATGCATTCGGATTCATGGATCCCTACGATGGCTCAGGTGACGGCGACTCGGAATCTATGAATTCTGTGTCTGGTATCGGCCCAGGAGGCTCTATGGGCCACCATCAGCTCATTGAAGAAACACGCGATGAACTTGAAATCGTCTATTTTCCCAAAGATGCTGTGCTTGTAGAGCAGGGCGAGAGGAATCCAGGGCTTTACTATGTTATCGATGGTTTTCTGGACGTAAGCGTCCCAGGAGAGGGCAATGACATTGATGGTGTGCCACTCTCGAGCGACATGCCAGGGCAAGACTCAGATCACCTCCTACCGCCCCTCAAACGGCTCGTCAGCAATACGCCGCGACGGTCTCCAATACGCGGTGCGTCTACGAGCAGAAAGAAATCACAGTCACGGAAGAGCTTGTTTTTGATCAAGCCTGGTGGCCTTGCTGGGTATGTAGGTACGATTTCGTCTTACAGGTCTTTCATAGACGTCAGAGCCAAGACAGATGTCTATGTTGGTTTTCTGCCTAGAGCGGCTTTAGAGCGCATTGTTGAGAGGTACCCCGTTGTCCTCTTAACCATGGCCAAGCGTCTCACCAGCCTGCTTCCTCGACTTATCCTACACATTGATTTTGCTCTAGAATGGGTGCAGGTAAACGCCGGTCAGGTCATCCATCACCAGGGCGACGAAAGTGACGCTATCTACATCGTGCTCAATGGGCGGCTTCGAGCGATCTTGGAGCGTGATGACGGTGGTATGAGGGTTGTGGGTGAATATGGGCAGGGTGAGAGTGTGGGTGAGCTCGAGGTTATGACTGAGTCTTTAAGACCTACTACCCTGCATGCCATCCGCGATACCGAGCTAGCCAAGTTTCCTAAGACTCTATTCAATAGTCTTGCTTTAGAGCATCCAGGTATCACCATTAAGATCTCTAAAATCATTGCTCAGCGAATGCGAGCACTGATCGAGGATCCATATTTCGAGCAAGGCAAAGACAAGACGAACACGGCAGCAAACAAGAACGTCACGTCAACTTTGAACCTTCGCACAATAGCTATTCTACCTGTCACTGCCGGAGTCCCTATAGTAGAGTTCGGAAGCAGACTAATGAGTGCATTGACTCAGATTGGCGTGGTCAACGGAGTGGCATCCCTCAATCAGGCCGCCATCCTTAATCACTTGGGACGGCATGCTTTTTCAAGGATGGGTAAGCTCAAGCTCTCGCAGTACCTTGCCGACCTTGAAGAGCGATATGGTATGCTTCTTTACATTGCTGATACCAACGTCAACTCTCCCTGGACGCAGACATGCATAAGTCAGGCCGACTGCATTCTTCTAGTTGGCCTTGCTGAAGGCTCGCCGAGTATAGGCGAATACGAAAGGTTTTTACTTGGAATGAAGACAACCGCAAGAAAGGAATTGGTACTTCTACATGTTGAAAGATACTCGCCACCAGGTCTTACGCGGAGATGGCTCAGAAATCGGATGTGGATCAACGGTGGTCATCATCATATTCAGATGGCGTTTCGAAATAACGTGGAGCCTGTACACCCTCAACTAAAGCGTCTTGGCACAGCCCTAAAGCAACGGGTGCAAGTACTACAAGCTGAAATCCAGAAATATACCTCAAGGAGAATACGCCAGACTCCGTTGTACTCAGCTGAAACGCCGTTCAAGGGCGACTTCCACAGATTGGCACGGCGTCTTTGTGGCAAGTCTGTTGGGCTTGTACTCGGCGGAGGGGGAGCGCGAGGAATCTCCCAAGTCGGTGTCATTCGAGCCCTTGAAGAAGCCGGCATACCCGTCGACATTGTCGGTGGCACATCCATCGGTGCTTTTATCGGCGCCCTCTATGCTCGTGATGCTGACGTGGTACCTATGTATGGCCGGGCAAAGAAATTTGCGGGCCGAATGGGCAGCATGTGGCGCTTCGCTCTTGATCTCACTTACCCATCCGCATCCTACACCACTGGTCATGAATTCAACCGCGGCATTTTCAAAACCTTTGGAAAATCCCAGATCGAAGACTTCTGGCTCGAGTTTTATTGTAATACGACAAATATCAGCAAATCCCGCGTAGAGTTCCACAATTCCGGCTATGTCTGGCGCTACGTACGCGCATCAATGTCTTTAGCAGGTCTTATCCCTCCCATGTGCGATGAAGGAAGCATGCTTCTCGATGGCGGCTACGTCGATAACCTCACAGTTGCGCATATGAAATCTCTAGGCGCGGACGTCATCTTCGCCATCGATGTGGGCTCCCTAGATGACAATCTTCCTCAAACTTTCGGCGATTCCCTCTCTGGCGCCTGGGCGCTAATGAACCGCTGGAACCCCTTCTCTTCGTATCCCAACCCCCCAACCCTCTCAGAGATCCAAGCCCGGCTCGCTTACGTCAGTAGCGTAGATGCGTTGGAAAGAGCCAAAACCACGCCAGGATGTTTATATATGCGTCCGCCGATAGATGCATATGGGACGCTGGATTTTGCGAAGTTCGACGAGATTTATCAGGTGGGTTATAAGTACGGGCAGGAGTTTCTGGGAAAGCTGAGGGATAAAGGAATGCTGCCTGTTATGGAGGAGACCGAAGAAAAGAAAAATCTGAGGAGGACAATGGCACCAAGGAGGGCAAGTATTTAAAATACTGATATGAAGCGCGCTACCAAGGTCATGAGCCCTGTCACTAGGGAGGTTTATATGAAACATTTGCCAGCCAACAATACCTATTCACCATGAATCATTCATACAAAATCCGTGCACCTTCTGTTCAAGCACGAGAAATTGACCACTCCTCTTAACCTTAGCAATGAGTCACGGATCAAAGTTGAAAAGACGCATAGTGGATGGTCTCTGATACTGTAGCTAACATAAGTGCTCCAAAAATGTTGTTTTTCTTGCAATTCTCATTTCACCAAAATATCGCAAAGCCCCTGGAAGCCTACCGACCAGTATGGACAATGTCCTCGGCAGCATCACCGATGCACCAGAACCAGACTTGAAAATTTACTGTGGCTCTTGCGAAATCACTGTTCATAAGTCGGTTATCTATCCTCAGTCGGAATATTATGCTCGAGTTTGTGAAGGAAACCCTCTGCCAGTAAGTCCGTTAGCGCGCAGGAATATTTTCAATCAAAAGTTGACAGCAACAGGAAGCAAAGACCGCGGAGATCACGTTAAAAGGCGACGACCCAGACACAGTAGAGCGAATGGTTTGCTACTTATACCACAAAGATTACCAGGATGATGAAGATTGCCAATCGGACACTTCGGAACCCAATGGTTCCCTGAGTGCGGAGGACCAAGCCTTCGAAACAACGCTCAACAGGATTGTCGTCAACATTGACGTATACGCCCTCGCGGAGAAATACGATGTCCCGCCTTTACGCGCCTTGGCAAAGGCTAAATTCACAGCCCTTGTGTGCCGCATAAGGCGTCACGAAGACTTTTCTCCCGTCTTTTTAGCAATTTATGAGTCCAGCGTTCGGCGCGGTCTGGAGCTGAGGGTTATCGTTTCTCGAATCTGCGCGTCGCGTATGAGGGCGGTCATTGACAATGCACAGCTCAACGGAAGCGTTAAGGAGAACGGGAATCTAGGGCGTCATGGTTCGATTAAGAAGGAGGTTGAGAGGAGAATGAGGGAGTTGGGGTTGCTTTGACGGCGTGATTGTTGGTGGGAGTTTTCTCTGGCGAAGCGAGGAGAGGAGGTGATTCGGTTTTAGTAAAGGGAGAGGCTTTATCTTTGAGAGACTATTAGCAAAGGTATAAAGAGCGGAGGCTGATAAGAAAAATCATGATACTTCCGATTTTTGTGTAGGAACTCATTTATCGATAGAAATAACAAAAGGTCATGGCTTTTGTCGTTACTGAGAGCTCTGAAGAGAAACTATCATGTCGATTTATGCACCCTTGGTCTTGTGTATTTCTAAGATTGTCAAGAAAGGGGATATCCTAAAATTAACTTTGGCTCCTAATTATGCGGACTGTCGTCGTGGGTGGTGGTGAGGGTGGAGAAGTCGGGTATTGGTCTAATAAATAAGGGGGGGGGTTTATGTTTTATAGGCGAAGTGAAGGATTGCATAAGGGCAATCATAGTTGAGTCGGCGTTGGGAAATGAAGTAGAGCAGAGGGACAAGTAGTGGAGATGACCTGGCTAATTCGAGAAGGAGTGTGAGTATTAGAAGTCATAAAGCGGTTTCGAAGAGGGTTTGAGAGAGTGAGTGGGCAACAAACAATACCCAATTGTTTCCCCAAATTAAGTAACATTTCGAGTATAAACAAGCCCTACTCTTCTTATCGCACAAACTTGGTGATTGAATCCAAGCGAATGATTGTCCTATTTCAAGAGAACGAACATCTTGCCTATGGGTACCGATTGGTGTCTACCGACTTTTTGCACCTGATGTCTGTCGACATGATGGATGTCATGTGGCTTGGTACGGCTTGGAGTAGTGGTTTTCGTGGCATTTGCGGGTGGTGTTGTAGTGGTTGGAAGGGGTGTGCTAGGTCTATATGTTGATTAGGAGAATTCTTCAGGGTTTGAAAATCAAGAATTTCTTACTGCAAGAGTAGGAAGAAGCCAGTGTCTTGACGATCTAGATTATCTGTTAACAAGAAAGACGCAAATCTGCATTGTTTCATCCGCAAGAGTAGACCAAGCCAAGGTCACCGTGGAATAGACTGTTCAGCTGAGCTGGCTTTCAAGATTCTTCAAGCAGGGAGATCAATAAGAGAAACCGGAGGTGAACCATGTGAGTTTGATCGTTAGCATGAGGGGAAACGTCAGGAATATTGCCAATGTTGCAGATTAGCGCCTATCTGTAATGAAAATATGGCCGAGCTGATTAATAGGCGTGTTAGTTTGTCTATGTATTATTAAAGTAGGCCGAAGCACAATTCCTGTTGATTTTGCTAGAGCCAAGATGATCGAATTCGGCTGGCAAGTGATTCTTACACCAAGAGATGATTTTCACGCCATATAATCGAGCCCTTCGAGTGGAGCTAGCAAAACCATGAGATACCAAGCCCTTCACATTTAGTCGAGAGAGTGTTTAGTACGACATATCCCACATCTAAGAATCGCGCGAAGTTCTGTTGGGTGATCCACTCGCTCGAAACGCAAAACTCCGGAACCCGTGTTTTGGGCTGAGCAGTGCCTGCACCGATGAACGTTCTTAGCATTATCGAAAATGTCCTCGATGCTCTCGGACCAGGACTGTAATTTCTCCGTTAAACGTTCTCTATCATACACGAGCATTTTGACATCCGCGGTCTTTTGTTGCAACTGAAGTTTACTTATCGCAAGAGCCGATGAGATTTGCTCGTGAGATTTGTTGCTATTCTCCTTGACAATGTTCAATATGTCAAAGCCGAATTGTCCAATGTCCCTCATCTCTGAAGCATTAGGACCTTCGAGCAGGAGCACATCCTCAATATGATCTGCGCAGATACTCGTGACAATACCACGAAGTCCCTCGTCATTGTCCGGTGTTGATTCGTATGCTGATTTGACAATTGCAGGGAAATCGTGGTGAGGCCAGATAGAATAGGCTAGGCTTCTGAATTTGATTTCTGCTAGCTTCTTTAGGGTGGGAATATCATATTTATCCGCAATGGCATACACCGAAATGTCATTCAGCATATCGAGATGCCTTGCTTTTAGTTTGTATGATTCCGAGACGTCTACATTGTCGTCGTTCAATATGTTGTGGGTGAGGAGAGGCTGGGCTTCGGAAAAAGCCTCAGGCTGGCCGGTGGCAGAGACTGTGCCACTGAATATACCGAACCTATCGATACCAAGTTCTTCCATCGTCAAGTTGTTCCTGTCTTCATAGTCGAGTGTGTAGAAATATGATAACATCCGCTCAACGGTATCCGGATCATCATCATTTAAGGCTATCTGCGCGGTTTTGGCTTCCTATTGTTGTTAGTCATCTGCGGTAGCCAGAATATCATAATGCCATACTTGAAACTCTCCATCGCACGCCGCGGCGAAGAATGTAGATCTTGGGCAAAGGATGATACGATGCACCTTAAACTCTTTTCCTCTACACCGAATAGTAAGATCTGAGTACTTCGAGCTCTCAAAAACACTTCTTATGCCCGCGGCCATATTCTCCTTGTGAATATCAGGCATTCTGTGGTCTGATAATAGTCTTTTCGGTCTCTGGCGGATCTCTCTGTAGATTCTTGGTTGCTATGCTCGACCGGAACTGGACCTTAGGGATCGGTAATGACCGTCATTTCGATGGTATGACAAGTCATGTGACGTCAAGTCCTGACATGGATCTGACCTGACAAATGACATGACAGCAGTCTAGCCAGATCGGATTTCACGCTAACCATTTCAAGATATAGGCTAGCCCGTTTCGATAGAACATTTTGCAATTTCCGAACAACTTCCGAAACCTCCCTTTCCCCAACCTTTCTACATCAACCATCACCTCTATTGACTGTTATTCCTATTCGATATAAGCACTATGCTATCTGATTCAGCTGTACACGTCGCGTTTACCGAGTCAATCGTTCAGGAAGAAGAGAAGGAGTAGTGAAATGCCGCGAGCGTACACTACGAAAGATAGCCCAAACAATGCCTACTGAAGAGGAGCTCATAGGGGTAGAAGATCAGTGGTTGGAGGAACATAGTTCGATGTTGGGAGCTCGAGAAAGAGATGGAGAAGAGACGGAAATTACACCATAATTTGCTCCGTTTTCTCTGTTTTCTCCGGGTTCTCAGGCGTCTGCGGCTCCGGAATTTTTAGAGCGCTCAGCTCTACAGTCGATTCTTGGGCTCTGATTGGTCAAATCCTTAGTAATATATATATAGGCTGTCTTATTGGCTGTCAAGTAGAAACATGTGACGTCCGCATGATCGAAAACATCTGACCTGACCTGACGGTCATATGACCATCCGTGATCCCTAGAACTGGTGTATCTCAAGAGACACGAAGAGACTATGGCTTGAACCACTGAGGGAGCCGAGATGAAGACCTGATCGTTGATGTTTGGTTTTGACTAAAGCGAGGAAGCAGATAGCGTGGCTTTGTTGGGTGAATGATTTACCTTAGAGGCCTTTCTCTAGCACTTGCAATTGTTGTGACATCGTAATACGCTGATCATGTACCGTATAACTAACAATTCTTTTGCAAAATCAAAATTATCGCACAATTGTATCATGAAAATGTCGGCCGGCAACGAAATTTACCTGTACGAGGTGCTGGCTACGAACCTTCTGCAAGCTATGCTTGTCAGAAGAGCTGAACAACAGAGCAGTAACAGCGCTTTACCCACGCGTTGAGCTCATACCCAATCGAAAAGTCCACGTGGCTAGATGACCATGTGGCCAAACAGCGAACGGAAGCTCACATCGAAGTGGCCAGCTTCCACATACATACAGACCAAAGCCCACCTAGCCCGCTCAGCTAGATGGCCACGCAGCGAACTCGGAAGCTCACGTCGAAGTGGCCAGCTTCCACATACATAGACCGAGCATCGCGTCGCGATGCTCACAAACAACAAGTTCATGTGGCTAGATGACCATGTGGCCAAACAGCGAACGGAAGCCCACATCGAAGTGGCCAGCTTCCACATACATAGACCGAGCATCGCGTCGCGATGCTCACAAACAACAAGTTCATGTGGCTAGATGACCATGTGGCCAAACAGCGAACGGAAGCCCACATCGAAGTGGCCAGCTTTCACATACATAGACTAAAGCTCACCTAGCTCGCCCAGCTAGATGGCCACGCAGCAAACTCAGAAGCCCACGTCGAAGTGGCCAGCTTTCACATACATAGATCAAAGCTCACCTAGCTCGCTCAGCTAGATGGCCATACAGTCAATTTCGAAAGTTCACGTCGAAGTGATCAGCATTCACAATAACGCGGAGCCCGTGATCTGTTACTCGCACGGCCAGCTCACAACCTCAGGCATAGCTCTTTGTCGCCCATTTTATCGGTGTGATTGCACAATGTACAACTGGTTCACCGGATATACTGTCTGGGATTTTGAGTCGGCTGCTTGCAGCAGGATTTCCTTGAGCTCATCTGACTGGGTATGGAAAGTGGATTCAGGTTACAGCGACTACTATCATAAACAACAGTGTGGTTTTTTTAGCTCTAAGAGCCTGTTTCACGCAGAGAGCTTTTCCATACTACATACATCGTCAGTACGACTCTATGTGTATCTATATACATAGATAGTATGCTGTGCTTCATAGCCTTTGGCTGCATAAGCACGTTAAAATGAAGAAGAAGAAAAAAAGAAGAAAAAAACCGGATATCTAAATATATTGATATATAGAGCTATTTATTCTATTTCAGAGAAGGCATAATCGAAAGACACCTTTCAATAGTGGTGACGGAGCCGGTAGCCCTACCAGTAGCCAGTAGCAGTCTCGTAACAAGTTATGACTTTAAGATATTGTGATTTCATGATATTGAAAAATGCTCGTATGTAAGTTTTTGAAAACAACTAGTGTATTATCACAGTCAACACACAGCAGTCTCACAACGCTTGCGATGTGGGCCACTAAGGTAAGGTAGGTAGTTGAAGTGTGTTGACGTATCTGCACTAGCGGGGGTTCAGACTTACTGTATCCAGAAGTAGTTCATATCGAAAAAGAAACAATCAAAAGGTTTGGATACAAGATACTAAGAATTCCTGGAAGATTCTCCTACCAGCTACCCTAACTTCGATGCTCATACCATAGACTTCCAAGCCGTGCATATCAACGCCAAAGCTAGCGCTCATGCACGAGCTTTCCATTGACCCAGACCTTCTTCGTATTCCTATCATCCCCGCAAAATACCCACTTCGCCACCTTCTCATCCCACGTCTCATCTCCCCAGAGCTCCACGAGCCCTTCATCTTTCATGGACATGCCTTCCCCGAGGCTCTCTTCGGCGTGAGCCAACTGCACCATTTGAGCATCCCATCTCATCCCCACTTCAAAGGCCCCAACCTTATCCTCTAAACCCAGACACTTTGCTCCTCCCCTCGTGGCAAGGTACAAGCACTCCTCTACGCTCAGCTTCTGCCTATCTCTATCCTCGTCTTCGGTTGCCAACGCAGCTATAGTACGACTCACCATCGCTGCCTCCCTCGCAGCAACAAGAATGCTGGCGCTATACCCACCACTGACATCGGTGCCAAGCCCAACATCAATACCTTCGTCTAGCAGGGTACGGACAGGGCACAACCCTGAAGAGATACTTGTATTACTAACGGGACAATGACTGACTTTGCTTCCGCGATGCTTGATAAGTATGCGCTCATCAGGTGTCAGATGTACAGCATGAGCAAGCACCGTGTGCCGAGTAAGAAGGCCGTGAGTGTCATAGACGTGAGCATAGGAACTACTATTGGGAAAAAGCTTCGCAACGAGGGCGATCTCTGTATGGTTTTCGGAAACATGGGTTTGGATGGGGTGGTTGGTTTCTTTATGCAGGGCGCCAAGCTCAGAGAGCATAGTTGAGGTACACGAAGGCGCGAAGCGTGGAGTGATGATTGGAGTGATGAGTGATTTTGAGGGATCAATGGAGGCAATATGGTCGATAGTAGCGCGCGTATCTGCTACAGCAGCCGAGAAAGAGGCATCTTTATAATATGATGGGTGTAGATCGGAATCCATATTGCAGCGTCCTATAAAGGCTCTCTGCCCCTTTTCCAAACAAACGTCAGCAAGGATGTTAGTGGAAGGAACATGGGTGGTGGCGAAATATGCTGCGGTAGTGGTGCCGTGCGACAGGGTGCGAGAAATGCAATGAGAGTAGGCCTTTCGAGCTTTGGTGGTATCTGAAAGGGAACTTTCGAGGGGGAAAGTATATTTCTCTAGCCATTCGAGCAGGGTCGTTTTGCCGAAGATGCCGCAGTTAGGATATTGAGAGGCATGTATATGTGTATCTAGATATCGATTTAGAACGTAGCATGATTGAAACACTATCAGCACAAGTGGCTTACACGGAAATTCCTAGCAAATAAACAGCATCTGGAGAGTAGTTTCACCGGAAAGCCAGAAATTGCTGCCATAAAGTAAAAAGACAGCTGTTGACGATAAACTGGTTGTATTTTCATGAAAGCTGGGAAGAATCCAAGATGAAGTATGATGGCGGTGAAGAATCTCAGAAGAAAATTTGCGTTTTAGTCAGAAGCAGCAGGTTTCATTCAGCAACTGTGACCTTTGATAACCCCAGACGGAACATAGTAAAGGCTCTCAAGAAACACATGCCTGATTCAAATTTTGACGGATTACTATCAGGCAAGTCCTTTAATTCTCGACCGAGTGTCTTCCAAACATAAATAAAGTATCAGGATGTTGAGATTAAAGACAAACCTTCACATACCGATAAAACCAGGAAAGAACCAGCTTCGGCCGGCTATCTTACAGGCCACCAGCCTCCAATATCCATTTGGTTTACCCAAGTCCCATCCATTGACGATATCATCTACACTTTTCCCGGTTGCTGGAACATCCTTTTCTAGAAAACGTATGACACCTTGCTCATCAACGCCAACGAGAGCATGTTCGAGCACTTCTAGCTCATCGCACGCCGTGCAATGGACAAAAGTCCCACTATAAACAGTTGGACGAAGGGGGTTAAGGGTCATGGTGAAGCACACAGGTTGACAATCTATCAGAGGTATACGCAAATATTAGAGTAATGTTGATAGGCTCAAAGAGGCGCGTCTATCGGCTCTGGCGGTTAGAGTATAGGCGACCGCCATTAGAGCAGCTCAAATTCAATCCGTAATAGCTTACTCCAATTCTGCCCTTTCCGAAGCATCAACGTGATCAATGCTCGTGGAAAGTCAGCTATGGCATGGCATGTCTATGTCTGTGAGGATGGAGCCCACCACTGTAGGGTTGGCTAATGCACCATCGGGACCAGTCGCTCCAGCCAGATTAGTTGATCCATCTTGAGCTGTTCATGTTTCTGCTATGACAGCTATACTTCTGTTCAGTAAAAGCTGCCTAGAGATAACAGTCGCCAGGTAGCTTTGGTGTCTGTTCTCCCAGCGTTTGACGCGTTGTCAATGAAACTATACCGTCGCCGCGCCGACAGGTTGTACTTATACTGGATATTTTCATGGCAATTTCTTTCTTTCCTTCTCCCCCTACGATACGATATCGAGAGACTCCCCTTAGAATAGCAGCCCAACCACCATTCTACCACAATGTCTGACTCTCATAACTCTGCTATCTTTACGAGCAATCCCTACCTCCTTAAGTCTGGCCAATACCCTGATTTCATCATTTACTGTCGAGGGCAGGAATTCCACGTCCATCGTAGTGTCGTCTGTTCTCAATCCAGATTCTTCGATGTAGCTGGCAATGGAGCGTTTCTTGTGAGTTTCTCACGCTACTTGAGTTACTACAAGGAGGGTTTTAATAGTAGCAGGAGGCCAGCACCAGCAAGATCTATCTGGACGACGACGATCCCAACTCAATCGAGCGGATGCTGATATATTTCTACACCAACGATTATGATGACCGTGGTAATGGTCGGGACGCCGATACGCTGACTCGATCCCCCACAAACAGCCAGGAAGAGTTGGTTGACTCGCCTGCCTTGCCCTCAAATCACACCCAAGACGAGCGCTCCCAAGCGCTAAACAATGCGCTTGTCTACTCCGTTGCGGACAAATACAACCTTCCTGGCCTGAAGCAATTGGCTGCATCTAAGTTCTCTCCCTCCGTCCACAGCGAAGATTTTATGGTGACTCTACGAGAGGTACTATAAAAATAAAAGTGATGTCATCTACCTATACAGTACTGACACATGACAGGTGTATCAATCCACCCCCAGCAACGACCGCGGGCTTCGTGACAAGATTATGGTGGTCTGTGCAGCGAATGGCCTAGCGCTCGAGCAAGACGAGGCATACGTTTCCCTCTTTTTCCACATTAGCGAAATGGTACTAGAACATTGACTCTACTCCTTCATGATGAATCCATCGAATGAATCGTAACATCTTAATAGAGATAAAGTGATGTGGGTCGTAATTCATTATATACTCGCCCTTACCCCCATGTTTATATCATAAAGACGTTAGATACAACTGGAATATCTTATGTCTTGTAGTGCACAATCGACCCATCAGATGACTTGCAGCATCTTAATAACGATGTAACGATGTAACGATGCGATCCATAGTTCACTACACACTCGTTCTTGTTCTCATCTTTCCATCATAAAGACGTTAAACTGAATCTGATATTCAACGTTTTGTAATTTTGAATCTTTTAGATAATACTAATTTTCAAACTGTACGCAACATGGACATACGCTCATAAACCCTCGTCTCGTTCAGTAATTCGTTTAAACTCACTCTCCGTATGCTGCCAAATCTCTTCCACCATTCCCTTATCACGGTAACCAGCCAATAGCTTCTGCACCGTAGAAGATGCACTCGCACCATCCCACTCAACCGAATAGACCCCACTTCCAACTCTACCAGTTGTCCCACATGCCACATCGGCTCCATCTCCCAGCGGGACACCGGCACTACCGGCACGCACCTGCAGAAACCTAGCGCTCGTCGCAAAATACAAATGCCTCTCCCCACACTCCTTAATCAGCACACATATCCAGCGGCCCAGCAAATATATGTATGCTCTCATAACCACGCCCACTATGCCTTCCATGCGGTCAAAGAGCGATGTGTTCACAGCGCCAGGGAAGTCATGCACGAAGCTAACCTCCGGAGCTATCTTCGCAACGGATTCGAGCCCGAGACTTATGAGCGTGCAGAGATGGCCACGGATAGCGGTAAGTGGGACACGGCGGGCTGGGAAATCGCTGGAATCCAGCGGGCCTTCGAGACCGCCTCCTGCAACAGTGACGACGCGGCGAAGAGCGACACCGCGTTGGAGTAGAGGGAGGAGGTTGGCGATGAAGCGGAAGCGGGAGTAGAAGGCGAAGGCAGTCAGCAAGTAGAAGTGTTCGGATGTTTCTGTAGCCTGTACTTAGCATGGTCTTCTTTGCTCCGCACTTGCTGCGGATGCGCCTTAGAGAAATATACCACTACCACCCATGCTGGGAAGTCCTGCGCTGAGAAATAGTATATTGATAGCCTTCTCCTTTGCCTTGATCTCCTCGCACACCTCGTCTACCACGCGTACCAAGCTCACGTTCGCCTTGATGAATATATACTCGCCCTTGGAATTGAGCGCCTTGTACTTCCGTACTCGACGACAATGCGGTCTCCAGCATCCTGAGAATGGCCTACGAGGTAAATGCGTGGTTGACGGGAGTGTTTTGCGAACTGCTTGAGAGATGATTCACCGATCCCACTGGTGGCTCTAACGAAGACCGCGACGAGGTATGTGATAGTATTTAATACGCGTTTATTACAGTACTCTCGTATTATTGATCCAGGTCAGTGTCATACAAACTACGCGGCGAAATTACTGTAGAGCTTCATATCGAATCATCGATCTCCCTGGTCCGCTCGATCATGGCGATTCCGATAAAGTAGTGCAACGCCTTGATAACTTGACAGACTTTATAAGAGGAGGGATTGACGCGTCTTGACCTCAGTTGATATAGAAGAGGATATTTCGCAGTGCACCTGGTCTTCACCACTGCCTCGGACGAACAGAAACCATGGCCTCAGCCGACACTTCTCCTCCCCGAGTTAAGAGTCCTCCGGATTCTGACATTGCCCCGCCCATTGGAGCTGGTAGCGTCAAAACAAGCGAAATGGATTGCGAGATCATCCGCGAAGACGTATTACCTAAACGGTATGATGGACCTCACACAGGAGGGGACCCTCAAAGGGTCCTCCCACCTTTCTTCCCACCGCCGATAACATCTAGCAATGATGCGATTGTGAAAACGCCCAGTGTAGCTACTCCGGTGGAAGCGCAACCCAACCACCGCTTTATCTTCCATGAAGAGCCAACACGTGCATGGAATGGACGACCCGCCTTGCCAGCAGACCGACCAGCCAAAAGAAAGCGGTGCAGTGGTCTTTCTAAGACGGACAAGTTGGCATTGATCACGATCTGCACAAGGCACAAGGCGGATTACAAGCAAGGCGACAAGACTGGGTTCTGGGATCTAGTTAAGAAGTCAATGCTGGCCGAGACAGGCAAGGATTTGGCTCAGCCTCGGTCAATGGTCGAACGGTGGTGCAACTGGGAGATCGACCAAATATTAGAACGCCAAACCACGCATGATCAGCAAGATTTCCGTCTCGCGGTCAAGGATTTCTGTGCCCGGTGGAAAGAGGTGCGACAAGAATACAATAGCAGGAGGCAATCGAAGGCGAACCCTGCAGAGGACACTTCTCGGGCCTGGGCGGGTGAACCAAAAGGGATTTCTGGCGTAAGCCCGCACAGAATTAGTGATGATCCAAATGTACGGCGGTTACGGTCTGTGCTCGGAAAAGTCAGAAACTCCGAATATGATATTGCGGCTGCAAGATCTCAGACTGTGGATAATTTAGTCGGCCATGTTCACAAAGACGAAGTCTCCGGTAGTCATCCTTCTCAAAAAGATGTACCAGTTAATAACAATCCCGGTGTTGAAGCCTCAGCCGGCAACACTACCGGTGGCAATTCTTGGGATAGCGATACATGCCGTGGTATCTTTATCAACGGCAAAGCTCCCGATCCTTCTACAGCTGGCAATTCTCTTGACAGTTATGATCTTATTCGCAGAGCTCTCAAAAGCGGAACACCCCATGACAATGCTTCTAGTGGCACTGTGCCCGAAGGAAATGTACCCAAGGGCAACATTTTAATTCAAAATGGCGTTACTGGAAACACGCGCCCTTACTACTCGCCTTACCGATGGGCTCAGTATCGGGTTGGCCCTGACAGCAGCGAGTCTGCCAGCACTACTACCAGCAGCAACGTTCCTTACAATAACAAAGTCGAAATAGCAAGCGCCTCGTTACCTACTCCAAGGGCCAGCATCTCTGGTTCTCAAAGCTCTGCCAGCAGTCCGATAACAAGTATGGACTTCCGTCATTTCCCACACATTAGGGCCGATAACATGCGCAACCCTAGTACCAGGTAAGATATATTCTTTATCACTTCAAGGATCCCAGCTAATCTCATGTCTCAAGTACTCCTCAGTCCTCGAATCGGGTAACGAGTTCTCCCATAGATGACCTTGCTCAGGCCTACGTTACCCGAACGTACGAAGCGTCTTTTGATATACTGCGCGACATCATGACGAAGCATGACGAGGTAGTAAGACAGATCTCCGCATCGAAATCTCTTTTGGTAACAGAACTTGAAGCCAGCAAGCGGCATAGTGACAAGATTGAGCGTGAATTGCAAGAGAGCAGGCATCCGATGGACGGTGACAAGTCGGCACTAAAGGCGCAGCTTGAAAAATCCGAAGCCCAAAATGCCGCCTCGCAGCAGCTGACGGACTCGTTGCAGCGGCAAAAGACAGACGCCTTGACGAAGCTCCAAGACAGCTACCAGCTGTCACAACAGTTGCAAATCGAGAATGCATCACTCAAAAAGCAACTTGATGAGAGCATGGGACCAAGTGCCAAGGCAACTGGCGGAGTTGAAGCTCCGGAACCTCTAGTCGAAACAACCTTCAAGAGGTCGGCCGTGGCAAAGGACTTAGAGGCGTGTCAGCGCCAGGTTGTAAAAATCAAGAACGAGAAGTCCGTGCTAGAACTGGAATTATCAGTAGTCAAAAGGCAGTTACAGGAGTTGAAGGCTCACATACCGTACCCGACCGAGAGGCGCGAATGATTGTCTAATCCTCATAACGACCCTATCCCCAACAGCAACATGAGACGTTCGCTACGCGAACGATTATGTATGTGGGATAGTTGCCTCATTTCACCCTTAATACAGGTCGAAATTTGACCTTCCTACATATCAAATTGGGCACTTAGTTGAGAAGATGAGATTGGATTTGTCATTTTCAGATGAACCGCAGAATCAATAAACTGGGTTTCAGTCAACCATGGGTGCAAACCGGCCTCGTTAAACCTGCACACAGCCTAGATCTTTTGGATCCGGCTGTCTACTACAAAGATACACGACTCTCAGCTAGACCAGCTTTGCCACTTCTACTGCCACTGCGTGACCGTCTTCTATTATCTTTCGTAGGTAATGTATTTCTGCTGGTAGGATAACACTACCTACCCCCTTGCTCAAATAAGGACGTCAGGCTTATGTTTATCTGACAGGCGCTGTACGATGGATTTCGAGTTGATAAACTGCTGCGCGATCGACCAAAATACCGGCTCCCTAGAAGATTCGCTCTGGCCATGGACGCTAGTTGCTGTATCACGGATCTGAGAGTACTCCATATTTCAACAATACGCGATTTGCTTTCTGTTGTCGATGAAAAACTGTATCCTAAGACAACCCTTTCAGTTGGAAGATCGAATCCGAAAAAATCGGCTATCAGTACACCTTCGTACATGCTAGCATCTGAACGAAGAACACGTGAGTGGTGACACATGGAATACATTCCAGAGCATCGCGCCAATCCTCAAAGAATTTGACGGTATTTCACAGTATCGAGCACACTTTGCTAGGATCAAAGGCTTCTACCTCAAATATTTACCACACAAAATCGTGACCTCTTTGTTAATACAAACCCCCGTACACCCTCACCTTCTCCCACACGCACTTCCCCTCCCATCGTCCTAGCTTTCCTAAATAGCATTCTCGTCAAGCTACTCACAATTATAAACCACCGACGAAATCTCCCACTCTTTTTGATTAATGAACTGGTATATTTCATAATTCTAATTCCTCTATCTGGCCTCCCGAACTGAATCTCGTATATACTATTCTCCACGTCTAGAACTTGCTTCCCCCTTCCACATAATGGTACATAATGCGGCCGCCGTCGTCACCTCCCACATCCCTCTCCCTAAACGCCAGTACTACCATATATATCAACCAGAGCACAATACATCACACCCATCCCCCCCTCAAGCATATCTATCCAACATATCACAGCCTACGATATCGCGCCGCACGATGAATATCACCTTGACTATATTGATTGACTAATTGGATGTGAGTTTCGTGATAAGATTTTTAGTAATGCAGGGGATTGAAAGGTTTTGACGGCTAAGAGATTTATTGTGTCAGAGGTCCCGGAGCCGAGGTGTGGAGATTTGGGGTTTTTTGAGTGAATTGGGGGGATGGGGGGTTAATGCAAACAGTGTGGGGATGGTTGGAAATGGGATGTTATGGGGGCGGACCTGGTGGGGATATGGTGGGTGGTGGGAGAGGGGGAAACAATGGGGGAAGGGGGCTGTTTGGGGATTATGTGGAGAATAACGGGGACGAAGTATCTGTTCGGGGCCGGGGGGTTGTGGAGGAGTAAGTAGGAGGTGAGGAAATGGTGCGTAAATTGAGGCGTATATTCAGCAGGGAGAAATTGGCTAGTAGGGGTTCAAGGGTTCTAGAAAGCTTTGAAAAGATTGGAGTGTGCACTGATGAGTTCATTTCCTTGTCAAGAATAAGAATGTATTTGGAGAATACTTGGTCATTGACAAGTCTGACACGGATATGCCACAGCGACAGGTGGTTAATCCGACCTTTGGAATTTCTAGGAAGTGGCTACGGAATTTGCCAACCCTTGTGCACTCGTGGTGCCTATGTTGGCTCCCGGAGCAGGGGGTAGGTTGAGTGGTGGCAGAGTAAATGTGGAGGAAGAAGAGAGGTTTGCCTGTGAGAGACTGAACCCGGGTGGTAGACTGAACCCGGATGGGGAAGATGCATTAAGATGTGGAAGACTGGCCCTGCCTGTTAAAGCTCTTGGCGCCCATGGCGGGAGAGAGGGGTCTGGAGACTGGACGCATCCTTGCTGCACCACTGACCCTTATGTCAGTGCTCTGAGGTTACACAGATCAGGGTTCGTCAGGAGTGTGTATACTTACTGGCTACGTAGGTCTGAATATTTAACGGATTGAGGAGAGACGTCACGTAATCAAGACCGACACATCCGTTCATACTGTATTGTTCAGGAGGAATGGTCAACCCCGAAAGTGACATCAACTGCAGATAGAAATGCACAAGCTCATGAAGTATCACGTAGGATTGGTAATTGTACACCTCGTAGCCGGGGTATACTTTGAACGCGTTGTTTTTAACCTCGGGGCAACATCCAGTGGGTGGAGGCTCTTCCGGGTGCGGCGGCAGGGCCCAAAATGTTGGACATAGGAAGATGTAGACGGTGTTTCCAATATAGAAAGATGATACTTGACCGATTTCGCAGGATATTAGGGGATCATATGGTATAAAAGGGTATCGGTGAACGCTTTCGGCCGTTGCGCAGGCAAAATGAGGCTTTTGAAGGTACTGAGGGAATGGTTGAAGATTTGGTAGTGCCTTAAGGGCAGCAACGTTCCGCAACATTGTCGTGACTAGTGGTACAGCCTTATCGGTTTTGAACATTGACTTGAAGCCATAGAGACTGCGTGTACCATATTTTTCCGCATCTCGAATGGCAGGTGGTATAGCTGCACGTGCTTCATCGATCAAGTGTTCCACGGCGGGCCTATAGCCACCGCATCCTTCAATCGTGTATTGACCATTGGCTGACGTTTCGTTCTGGGGTCCACCTGGCTACTATGAGCGTCGAATGTCATTCACAGATAAGGAGTACAGACTAAAAGCCGCCGGGAAACAATTTGCTATTTGAACAACAGCAAGAGAAAACGTAGAAAACGTAGCGAACAGTTTCATTATTGTTCAGGTGTGCATACAGATTAGCGTGGAACGCCGCGAAGAGGCAACGTGCTGACTGGAGATTACGCTCCGGAAGGCAGAGCAAGAAATACCAGCTTTTAAGGGCGCTGAAAACAACCCGGACGGTCAAGGTAATGAATTGAAATAAGTATGCGAGGGGGGGAGAGAGAATCTAGGAGTATTGATTGTGCCGGAAATCTTAGATATGAGAGGGAGTCGAGAGTAGGTAGATATACAAGGCAAAATTGAAACTCTCTAGAACAGCCGGAGCCGTCGCATGTGCATTTCGTTGCAATAGATCATTTCAAAACTGCGTAAAACCAATAGAGAAGCACGAGGAGCAGCATCGCATCAATAGCAGAAGACGGCACAGTAGCCGTACATGCGCTTGAGCCGCGCACGGGAAATACAAACTCAAGAGTCAAGAGCAGCACCTGAAGAGCTAGAAGGCCTGACCGAGCTCAGAATCCAGGTTCGGGGGCAGTTTTACTTTGCAGAAGAGCTGGCTGGCGACTCAGGACTCAGGATATCGAAGGGCCAGGTTTCGCTTGCCTGATTCCAGGGTGTGGTGGGTAGAACGAACTCTTTGTAGGTCTGCCATGGGCCATAGCACAGCAAGCATCTGGGGGGAATGCTGGTCGAGGGGGTCGTGGGGGTGTACGAGGAAAATGTCGTTGTAGAGTCTGCCGTAGGGCTGACATCAGTCATCAAGATTTACTAAGATAGTCACGCTAGTGTCTGCTGCACGCTGAAAACAACTCTCAAGAACAGTCGTAGTCGTGGTTCTGAACTTATAGGAGCGGTGGAAGAGCTGTGTTCCGTCTACGATGCCTCCTTTCAAGGATGAGCATGTTCTGGTGCGTTTACGAAGCCGAGTTGACAAGGCGCAACACGGCAGCATCAGCATTCATCTGATTAAGAACCCTTAGCTGACATGTAAACCAATGGGACTTCCAGATCATAGCGCCCGGGTCGCAAACCACACTCGCTCAGCTCGGGCTACCCGAGTCCTTTACACCAGCTCGTCTCCGAGTTTCGACGCGTATGTTTCCGGCCGAGAAGAAGGGTGAATGGGAGCCACTTAAGGTTCGCGAAAAGAAGATGCTAAAGCACCTGAATGAGGACTACGTGAAGGCCCAGAGCAACGGGGGCGTCATTGTGGAAAATGGGCAAGGTTCTGCAACTGATCACCAACAATCAGAGGAGGCCGAGGACGAGACCCTATTTGAAGAAGACCCCACCTCAGAAGAGGGAGCGGTGTTTCCATTACGGGACGCCCGAGTCGTCAATTGGTCATGTTTCTTCGCCCTTTTGACTCATGTATACAATACTCTCAGCCCTCCCTTTCATACTCCTATACTTGTCATATCTCAGCCAGCATGGACTGCACAAGACCATGAAACGCTCACGCAATTCTTCTTTGAGAAATTCAAAACACCGGCATTTTGCTTAATGGACTCGGCATTAGCGTTATGTTACGCATTTGCTGTTCCAACGGCTACCGTGGTAGATGTTGGACATGGAAAATGCGATGTTACAGCTGTTACAGATTTTTTGGTTAATGACCTTGGACGAGGTGTAGCTATAGCAAGATGTGGTGGAGAGGGAATGACGCAACGGCTACTCGATTTGCTCGGAGAGAAGGGCTTTACTTGGGAAATTTGCGAGCAGCTGAAAAAGAGCAGCATCTGTGAGATAATGTTGCCTGGCACAGCCCTTCCAGGTGAGGAAGAGGTGGAACAATCGATTGTCAATCCCGCAGCTGCAGCATCTACAGGCGCGCTTTCCTCGGTAAGTGGACAGAGAGGAAGCATTTCCGGTCAGAGTGGTATACCAAGACCTGGTATAGATGCAAATGTTGGCGAAGATGGTACGACCTTGGAAGCTGAGGACAATGAGGGCATATTAGATGTTGCTAGCATTGTAGCTAGTGGCAAGACCAGTGAATTTTTGGCTAAGAAAGAGAAAGAGAAGGTTGAAAAGGCAGCTGCAAAGAAAGCTGCAGCCGATGCTGCTGCGGCCCCGAAGGCCAGGTTGCCAAATTCGAAGCGGGTCAAGGCTACTTTTCACTATAGCGCAAGAAGACCATTGGAAGATTTCAATGGCAACGGAAAGCGGACAGCGGACGTTGAGAACAGCGACGATGGAAGTGCAAAGAAACAAAAAACGCCGGAACCCGTTGAGATTGGCGGTCCTGATGGATTAGACGCTGCGCCCGGACGAAAGGAGGAAAGGAGGCGAAATAGGGATACTACTGCATATGTGAGAAAAGACATCGAAGTTGGTGTCGAGAGATTCCAAGCCGGGAGTGGCGGCATAATAGACCAGATTGCAGACTCTATCCATCGGTGCATTCTATCTGTTCCAGAAGTTAGCAAACGTAGCGAGCTCTGGGATTCTCTTGTGATCGTCGGCAATGGCAGCAAAGTCAAAGGTCTGTTAGCCTCCCGGTCACTCCATATTTCAATACTGATAAATTATAGGATTCAAGGACGCTCTCCTAGCGACGCTAAACATGAAATATATCATATCACCTTCTAGCGCTACTATCTTTACCTCTGAACTTCCCTCAAATTTCACGACCCCTGTCGCGACTGGTGCCAATACCCCCCAACCGCAAGCTCATTCTCAGGCTTCTCACCACGGGCCTGGTGTCAATCCTCTGCTCCTCGCCGCTACTACCGCCTCCAACCCCACCGGGCTCGCACCTCCGGGTCAAACGCAACAGCATCTCCATTCGCAACTCCAACTTCAGCATTACCATCAACAGCAGCAGCAGCAGTCTCTTCACTCCAGTCATGGACAGACGCCCACGAGTATCAAGGTAGCGAAGATGCCAGAGTACTTTCCAGAGTGGAAAGATTCGGGGACGGAGGAGGCGGCTTTTCTTGGCGCGCAGGTCGCGGCCAAAGTGGTGTTTGTTGTGGATCAGGGGTTGAGTAAAGGGTTTATGTCGAGGACGGAATATAATGAATTGGGACCGCAGGGGATACATGAGAGCTGCCTTTGAAGCAGGATGCGCATCTCTCAGTTGGCGTCCTGGAGATGGAGGTTGATTTAATAGACGCACTGTGACGCAATACCCCCCGGAATTTAGAGGATGATTGATATCCTTAGTATTTAAAGTATTTGAAAAACATGACAGCGGGTGAGATTGTAATCAAGGACGCGTTAAGTCCAGCAACATCTGCCTAAAGACCACACCACTTCCCAGACACTTCCCCAACCCACCATGTCCATCAGCCCCCCACCCCTCAAACGCCGCCGCCTCTCCCCCGCTCCTTCACCCCCACAAAACCCCCCCTCCCTCCAACCCCCCTCATCCCCCAGCAACCCCACAACCCCACCCCCCTCCTACCTAAAAATCTACACCTGGAACATCAACGGCCTCGCCCCCTTCCTCCCCTCCCCCTCCCACCAAATCACCACCTTCTTCCCCCCCACCTCCTCCTCCAAACTCCCCCCACCCCACCTCCCCTTCCTCCGCGCCTCCCTCCGCCGCTGGTCCTAACCCCCCCATCCTCTGCCTGCAAGAAACATAACTCTCGCCCACAGACACCACATCGCCCTCGATCCTCGCACTCCTCGTATCTAATCTATCAGTTGGACGAACGGTCTTGGCCTATTAGGGATATTCTGCAAAGAATCATCTAGCAGGTCTACATGATCCGAAAGATTGCGTTTTTTTAAACAAATCAATAACACTTGGCTACAAGCAGAATTGAGTTGCAGGCAATAGCGATGGGATACTACTGAGAGATGTACTTTGGAGAATGGTGAAACCAACGTAGTACATGAACGTAGACGCTTACAATACAAAAGCCTACCCATATCTCAACAGTAAATGTAAGGGGACACACATGTGGTTGTCGAACATTATTGCGAGCTCAAGGCCGTAAGTGTCAGCCACTTGAATAAGAGTCGTAAATTCAGTCCTTGTCCTCCTTGCCAGTTTTGAACCGCATCGCTGGACAGATAAGACCAGACTACATAGGTGTCCTCCCGTGATCGGAAATTCTCAACGATACGGCTCAAAGTCGTGCTGAGCGCGGTCTGTATCCTGGCTCTTGGTGGATTGGTCTCTATAGGCTGTTCAATGAAGAACTCGCTAGGAAGAAGGTCTCGAGCTCGTACTCTACAAAAACGTAATTTTACTCGAACCAGCTGCCCAAGTATTATTTCCTAAATCCAATTGGGAAGCTGGCCGCTCCTCGGTACTCATCTGGTAAACTTGACAACGATTCTCGCGGTCCTGTGATCGAGACAAGCCTTCCCGGCCGTAGAGGGTGCGGATCAGCGAACTTGATCGTGCATCCAGTTCTGGCTTCAACCTTGTCACTTTCTGATCCATCGATCCCGAACATGGTCTGAAAAGCATCCTCGGGAATTACCAATTCTTTGGTACGCCAAGGACCTGATCGAACACGTTCTTCAATTGGTGGCCAAGCCCATCCTAATTCTTTCTTCAGCCATGTCCTCAACGAGATCTGTACTGCGTCTATGGTATCTCGCATAAGCAGACACGAATTCCACTCGGTTCCTTTTAAGTATACGAGCTTCGCGGTCGAGATAACTCCTGAAGGTGCGCTTTGCTGCGCTGCTGTCTTCAAGGCCCGTAGAACCTTACCGATCGATTCATCAAAGTATAATATAAAATCCCAATCGTAGAAATGACTTTCCTTGAGACCTTGAGTCACGCGACTTTACATCCTTTTGATAATGTCGTCTTTCTCGCGTGATGCAAACCGTTTTCTTTTTGCCATGGCTGCTAAAGCTTTATATGCGGGTAGTCTGGGCGGAGCCAAATATTCACCGATTTCTCGTCGGTGTTCCCTGGTGAATTCCGATTCTACGAAGCATCCAGCCGAGTCTGCCTCCTGAAACATCCATCGATTGGAGTTATTGACAGTCAGGATCCTGGCAAGCTGAAGATATGTATGAGCAATTACCGATCGAACTACCTTCGTGTCAACTTGTTTCAGAGGCAACTGAAGTTCAGTACTCACCAGTATTGGCGCCGTCAACACAGAGGATGCGGTACTCTCCTCGTTCGAGCCTTTTTGCTTTTGAACTAGGATCCCCAAGACTCGTCCCTGGTTCTGGAATTTCTTTAGGACTATCGAGAGGCAATCTGGCTGAGTTTGGCGATGTCTCTCAGGCCGCCCACGCTTGCGTGGGTTGACCAGTCGTATCTATCTCAACTTTTCCATCTCGACTAACAGAATGCGTGGGGTTATTAGACTCGAACGTAATTGTAATTTTCATGCCTGCAGGCAGTTGCGGGATGCTTTCGCGCAGTTGGGACTCAAGACTCTCCTGCTCGGCGCGGTCTGCCCTGAGATACCTCTTGGCCAATGCTAACACTACTTGCTTCTTTTCACCTGACATAACACTCTGCTCGACCTCGGTTTTTACTGAGTTCTCTATCATTTGTGGGCTCTTGGATTCCTTGTTTCCAGGCATATCATGATGTTTTTTCAAGAGATCAAGAATTTTCTGTGTAGTTATTTCCAATCGACCAATGCCACCAATCATCAATCCAGCTAACCATGTCTGCAAATGCTGCTCTTGGTCGGCCAGTTTGCGTCTCAATTCGGGTAACCTATCTAAACCATTGAACCCAAAAGCAAATCTTCGTCGACGTGACGTATGTATGCCCTGATAATCTAGCATCATACCCTTTAATTCATTCAATATAACACCCATGGCGCGCAGAAACTCATCAAGATGTTCCTTTCTAGAAAAAAGTTAGTTCGGGAATCCTGTCAATGAAGATAAAGATAGAAGCACACGTCTCAGGTTCAGCATGTTGTACGAGAGAATCCGGCTTCTCCAGCTCGATTTCGACTTTCCTCAAGGCAGTAAGACAGGTGTTGGCTTGCGAAGATATCTGGTCAAACTCTTTCGGCGCATCTTGATAGTTGTTGTACTGCTTCCAGACCCACTGGCACAGCGTGACAATATTACCAACACCTAAACCTGGTAGTGGTACCATTTCCCAATAATGTCAGTCCGTTCACTACCTTTCGATGTAACCCCAAGTTGATAGTTATATTCTACATCTCTGGAGACAGTCAATGATTTATACAAACCCAGCCTCGAGATACTGGTCGCGGCCGTGAGGGCGGAGCTTTATCTCAGCCACGGCGAACTGCATGTGGCTGTATGTTGAGTACCCAATCAGACAGCCTGGGTAGGTTCACGCTGTTATGCGCCGACGATCATGTCAGGCGAGTTGTCGCTGATTTAGGCAAGTTTCGCATAGCTGATGAGACAGCCACTGTGCCCTCTCAAACCATATAGCTGTGAATTTGAAAGTGAATGTGTTGTCGTCGAATAGCGATCCCACCTCGTTAGTGCAGCGTGTCGATATAAGCGTGGTGGTGCCGGTTGAAATAGCGCAACTTGCAACCAGACCTTTTGTTATATCAACCTTATCGCTCCATCTACAACTTCATATCCTCCCAACTGCTGAACCTCTACGAGATTGCATTGGCGAAAGATCCACAGAATCGAACATGAACGTAGGCTGCGCACGAGTATGCAATGGGATTTGCATAACCCTCACACTCGATAACACTGCTGCTTTCTTCCACTAAGAAACCTTGAGTTGGCTCGTATACGCAGCACCTTTCCCAAGTCTATGATATGCGATTTTCTGACCAATTGATCGTCACCCAATGAGTTATTTCTTTAAAGAAAAATCTCCAAGCTGCTTTTCAGACCCAAAAAATAGTCCCCCTTAGTCCAGCGAGATCCGTTGCATTAGTCTGTTGTTGTGCGTTAATGTCCTTGAAATAGGTCTATATCTCTTCAACTTCTGAGAAGCGTCCTTAATCTGATCTAAATACACATGTGGAACTTTGTCAGCTAAGAATCTTGGCTAGAGAAGGCAAGAAGGCAAATCTGGCCTTTTTACAATGCCCAGCGTGCTGTATCTTCTTTAAGGGGGCGCTAATCTCAGCAAAGGATGAATGTATAGATAGTGCTTCGAGCGCAACAATCATCCTATTCGTCGAATGGTTTCGATCTCCTTAACTGAAACAGCCAAGTCTCGGATTCACCGTATTTTGGGCGCAATGCGAGTTTATGGTTTTCCGCCGGTACACGGACCGCTGTCATGGGGGATGTCTACGCGATGAGCAACTACAAAATGCTGCACGCTCAGGGTCGGTGAAGTTGCACTACAAATATTCTCTATAGTCGGATGTGCCCTTCTAAAACCCTCTGGTTGCTGCTGCAAAAGACCGCAATATGGGATTCGTCACGTGCTTGCAGACTCTTTTCGCGATCCTTCTCATCGCTTTAGGAGTAGAGGCAAATACCTCTCCGGTAAACCTAACAACGATCGCAGAAGATGCTCTACTTGGATCTATAGACATGTCGAATGTTGTCAACCAAAGCCAAGTCGTAACTGTCCAATTTACTCATGCCTTATCGAATGCGTCTTCACGCCGCTCGGTTTTCGCCAGGCAATCAAGCTTGTATTCTTTGACTTATTCTCGTCGAGCTATGAACTTCACTTCAAACTTGACCGTCTTTGCACTGCCTGTACCTGCCAGCGACCTACGTGGTACTTTGGAAACCGCAATCAACCACGCTGGCAAGCACTCCGCGAGCGAGCTACAAAGCAACTTCATCTCTTCCGCTAGCAACCTAAGTGTCATCATGAATTCGATAAACAAAACAGTTGATGAAAACTCGTTTAATTGGCAGGATTTCTCCAGTGTTGCATCAATCCTACTACGTGCAGTTACACAGCACCCTAATTTAAATAGAACCCTCGTCGGAATTGTGAATGATCCAAGTGGGAACCCAGTCGTTCAAGTGGCGATCCTTCCGGAATATGTCATTGTTGGTAACGATGGAAAGCCTAGTCTTCTCAATATGGACCCTTCTTTGTCTTCTGCTGCCACAGCCAATACAACCCCGTCACACTTGCCGAAGCGAGTCATACCTACTGCTCAAACTCGAATCAGTGGCACTACTTACACAACGACTTTCGCTTTAACGTTGGGAACGGCCCCGGGCGTGTTCCTCCGAACCCTAATGGCTTCTGCCATAAACATGGTAGCCATGGACCCTCGTCGACGCACCTACTCGGCTTTGGTCACTGAGAGTTTTGCGTATATGGTCCAGACCTTCGTAGCCAGTACCAACACCAGAACCAACTTCAGCCTCAGAACCGAAAATATTGTCCGATTACGACATCATGAGATGCTGGCTATCCTTAACACGATCTATGGCCTAGTGGACGCTGATGTGCTTGCGACAGCTCAGAACCTAAATCCAAGATTTTGGTCATGGTCTGGGCAGGTTATTGATCAGGCTGGCTTGGTTATCGCAAATTGGAGCCTCGGGGAGCCCAACCAAGCGTTAGGCTGTTCCTCTTTTACTGCTACTCAGGTGGATGGCAGTCTGATATATGGGTGTCTGTTTACATGACGCGCCATAGGGATAGACCTGGCGGTGGAGATCGTCGGTCAGTTCATGAGATCTTTTTAACCTCTGATTGCTCAATGTTTTTAGACCGAAAGGAGAAAAGGTTAGCGGTGTATATGGATACGCGGCCATGCGCAACCCCTTATTCGAGATTCATATGCATGACATGTCTGGATCGGCTTGTCGAAATTTCTACCATTATACATATACCTTCCAGATCGTCCGATACCTCATAAAGTAACATATTCAAGGTTTCGTTATATCTTTCTTGACTACAAAAACTCTCTATCCTTCATTCAACACATTTATCTTTCATGAAACGTTACACTGTTTTGTCAAGCTGCACATGCAAGTCTCTGTTTGTTATCCGAGATCTGTCTGTTTGGCATAGTCACATAAGAGCAAACTTCTAGCTATAACTTGTAAATATCGACAGAATTCTGCATTCTTCGCTCGTTCTTCATTTCTGCCAGTCTTATATTTTCTGTTGTATTTACCCTATTAATGAATCATTTAACATTTATGATATACGTCGGACAGAATTTAAGCGGTGTAAGATCTTGCACATGATTCACTTTAATTCTTCATGTGTTCATTGATATATAAGTGTTATAATTCACGCACCGCAAGCACCTTCAGTTTACCTAGTGTGGCTCATCATGTTATATAATTCATCCGCTTATGTGTGTGGACCAACAAGAATCATCCTTCAGTACTTGAACCGAAGATACCTCTACTCAAGCGTCTCTTTCTGCAGCAATGTCTTCAGATTCAGATAACATTAGACCATTGTCTTCATGGTCAGACTGCCTTAGAGAATCGGAGGAACAGCTTCAAGCTTTCTATTGCGACTACGGAAAGTTTGTGATGACTCTCGGACCCGGCTATCTAAGCAGGCCAAACATGCATCAGAGAGCTACGACGGTCGCAATGCATCAGATGCTGAGTACGGGCAAATATTCGGATTTAACGGTTTGCTGTGGCCTAGAGGTATTCAAGGTGCACCGGGCAATTGTATGCCCAAGGTCCAAGTTTTTTGCTGCTGCGTGCGATGGTGGTTTCCAGGTAAATCATTCCCACTGTTACACAATACTGAAAGTCCTTGATTAACGAAAGAACAGGAGGCAACGACGTCCAGGATTAATCTAAGCGATGACGACACAGCAACAGTGAAACGTATGCTGCTGTATCTCTATCTACAGGACTACGACGACACAGAACCCCAATCATCTTCTTCGTGGCCACCATCCCCAGAAACGGGTGACGAAGACGCCGAGATCCTGCTACTCCTAGGCGACGACGGCGAAATGAAAGAGGAGGATCTCGAGGACAAAGAGGTCAAAACCAAACGTTTGGCAAACGAATCACACCCCAAACTTCTCGCCAACATCTCCGTCTATGCCACAGCGGACAAGTACGACATCCCCGCACTGAAGGACCTCGCAGAGGACAAATTCAAGGCTCTGGCCCTGGGGGTATGGCCGCACAAGGATTTCTCGACCGTGATCCACGAAGTGTTTGAGTCGACGCCAAGCAGCGATGACGGGCTCCGAGCAATTGTCACAAAGGTGTGTATCAAACACATCACCGATATGCTGAACGAAGATCAATACACCACAATCCTGCAAACCACACCCCCCCTCACCTTCGCCCTAATGCAGCATATCAAAACCACCAGCGCCGAAACCCAAGCCCAACAACTATCCCAAAACGACACACAAATCACCAACCTACTACAACAGCAAAACGACCGTCTTGACATTTGGGCTCAGAACGCGAGGGCGTTGATTATCAGTGCCAAAGCCGTCAGAAATTGCGTTGGGTGTGGTCGAAGCGAGTTAGAATTTGTGCGGGTGCAGCATGAGCGGGAGCTGAGGGGGGTGCTGAGGTGTGTGTGGTGTGAGGAGGAATATGTTCTGGATGCGGGGTCAGGGCGAGGGACTGTCATCGAGGAGGTTGACTAGGTATTGGGGGAAAAGGGGGTAGGGGTGTGAGACTGGGTTGTTGGTGATCGAAATCTGATCGGGGTGTGACGGAGCCGGAGTGCGGCTTTTCCATCGTTCAAGAATAAGAAGACGTTGGATACGGAGTATGAAATGAAAAACGCTGAAAAACGCGAGAAATTATATACCTATATTACCATACCACCCCTACCTTCCCACACCATCCAACACCCTCCTCCACCTTTCCACCCCCCTTCATCAAATCCACCCCCCCAAAACCAACAACAAGCCCACTCCCACCACCTCCAAACCCCCAATCCCCAGGAAAAACGCACAGATACCTCCACCTTCCCCACCCATCTAACCTAAACACCCCCCCCCCAAAAACATCAAATCCACCTCATCAACAACACCAATATCTCAAACCCACAAACTCACAAAACCCAAAACCACCAGCTTCCAACCCCTTAAGACCTTGTCTATATCTACAACTTCCCCCAAAAGAAGAAAAGGTTGTACTATATATATACCAAGCTTCAACGCAAAACGATATCTAAACCTCCTAAATTGATCTATAGCAAGCTTTTCTTTCTAAAGTGAAAGGACTTGGGAAGGTGCGTGGTAAGCGGATCTGTGGGGGATGGAGTGGAATGGAATGGAATGGCAGGATAAATACATGATCGAGGTTTTCTGGGATGGGGGGTTGAGGATTGGACGAGGATACTGTAGGAGATGAAAGGGGTAGTGATGAAGCTGGATTGTTAGCTCTGCGGGATGGCTTGAGGGACGCTATTGTATATAGGCTACTGTACATGCGAACCTACAGTAGCGCATTGATTACCTCAATCACAAGTCCAGTTGCCGAAACTCTGGGACAACTACAACTACAGTAGCACACCAGAAACCCAATGGCTTTGAGAGATCCTCATATTCCACCCCGTCCTCCACCCCTTCAACCCGGTCTTGCGTAGTGCTTTGCTTTGCTTCGTACGATAAGGCATAGGATGCTTAACGATTAAAGAATCTATTCTGATTACTATCTACTCTTTCAGTCAAAGCACTCAATGAAGTGCAAAGCTGCTACGTCATATGTACAAGGAGCAGCCCATCTATCGAATCTAAGGTAACCTTGGAGTCAAAAGCCATCTTGGAACGCCTTGCAATAAGAACATCTATCACAATCAACAGCATGCTCTAAACAGCCTGCGCAATAGGCGTATCACCCCTTCCCTCGTCGTTATACTTGTCCCAGTTCGCAAGCACATTCCCGATCCTCGGGCTATTCGTTAATTTGTACACCTCCTCAAAGTATTCCTTTGTAATCTCAAACGGCTTTGCGGTGACATTGGGTATGTACTTCCCGACCAACTTGCTAGGATCGATTGTCGTCTTGTTGATCTTCTTGAGCAAGAAGCTACGGAAGGGCTTGACACCGGAGCGTAGGAAAGTGCTGTGGAAAGGCACGTCGATACCTTTAAGAGGTATGGTGGCGAAACCACGCTGCAAGTCGATGGGCTTAGGCTTGGCTTCTGTTTGCTTGGCGCATCCGCGAATGATTTCGACGAGGTGAGCTTTGACGTCTTCCAATGAGAGTTTCTGCATGAGTGATTGTATGTCAACTTTCTGGGCCTTGAGGTAGTTGGTGACACCTGTAAGACAATCTAGCGCGCGGAGCTAAAGTAACATCAGTCGTTACCCAAAGGACGTGAGCAAGGAACTATATACATCACCGGCACAAACGTATTGCATGTTAGCAACATTATAGTTCACAATCTCCAGCAACCAATTGGTCTCCTCCGCAACGTTCTCGACCACATATTGCAGAGCCTGCTCGTTGAAGGTCTTCGATATTCGGCTTGGGTTGACGGCACACATGGAGTAGTTGGAGCGACCCGTCTCATCACGATCTACTGCGACTTGCATTGTAAGACCGCGGTAGAAGACAACAGATACCAAGCTCTCGATTGGCATCACCTCAGCAAGTGCTGCCAAGGCAGAGTATTCTCCCAATGAGTGACCAGCGAAACTACTATTTCTCTGCACTAGACCTTTGGACCTCATGTCCTCGAAACTGGCCTTTTCCATGAGGGTCAATGCAGGTTGAGTAAATTGGGTCGCGGAAAGCAGACCCGTTGGTGAGCGGTAGGTGTATGACGTAGTATTTTCGTCGACCTCCTTGAATATCTTCTCAGACTTGATAGAGCCATCGGCGTTCACAGACTCGAATGTCATTGACATGTAGTTTTCTCGGATAGCTTTTCCTCGAGGCCCACCAAAGTGAATTGTCAATTCCTGAGGGTTGTTTTTGACAATATTTGTGATGGAGAAGCCATAGTTCTCCATGAAATGCGCATCAGCACGCTCCCAAACCTCCCTAGCCACTGGACTGCTTGCGTATAGCTTCATACCCATACCCTGCTCTTGTGATCCTTGTCCGGTGAAGACGTAAGCAGAGACGGGCTGCTCAACCTCTGCTTCGCCGAGCAACACCTTCTCTTCCGTGTCCTTGTTGCTCGCTTCGACTTTGATAATTTTGCGGCCAGATACCATACCAATATGTTGGAGCTTGACCTCGATATCGTCGTTGGGTAAGACCATACCGACCAGATTGCAATGAAAGCTTCGAACGCGGCCGACATTATTTTCTGCAGCCCAGGTCTCTACTAGACTCCTTACGGCGGCGCTAGAATACATGCCATGGGTTATCGTACCTGGCAGATTTGCATAACTGGAGAAGACGCGTGACACATGAATAGGGTTGAAGTCCCCAGAGACACGAGCATACGTCTCATTGGAAGAGGGGCTTCTCAGTACCAAGGGAGTCTTGCCACTTAGTGGGATTGGATTCTCAAAATTAACTGGTTGCTCAATTGAGGATCCGTATCTCTGCAAATAGTCTATGACTGGATTACCGCGGGACACACCAGCATCGTAGTCGACTGACGCGACTTGGACAACCTCTTTCGTTGGTAGCTCCATCAGGACTTGGCCAATGGTTTGGACATGGCTGAATGTTGTCTTGTCCTTGAAATGCACCAAACTTTGTAGGCGGAAAATCAAGGTCTTGTTAAGGAGCTCAATATCTTGTTCGTCCATGTTGAACCACTCTTTGGAACGGAGGACAGCAACGTCCTTTGATGAACCGAGATGTAGTTGCATGGGTGTTTCGGCTTTACGCTGGAAGGTGCTCTCAAAGTCCAAGTATGCACCTCGGTACAAGAATTGAGATGTTACCTCCATAACGGGCTTACCCTGCCGCGTAATAACCCCACAGACTTCGACCATCTTTCCCGAATCTTGATTCAGGACTGCATTAATCTGGGCGGTCGTGTCAACAACATCCCCCTTCTTCAGAGGCTCGGCACCAGGAAGCATGCGGAAACCGTTCGACAAATGTACTAGCTTCAAAAGATCGCCATCGATCGACCGTGGGAATATTGGTTTGGTGATGGCTTTCCAGCCTACAACAATGGCAAAATCCATAGGTGCAAAGACTTCCTTACCAGGTCGTTCGACGAAGGCTTCGCCTGTGTTTCCTACGGCATGTACAAAGTCTGCAATGGCTTGACTGGTGACGGTTGCCTGTCCACCCTCGAACTTACTGGTCGCTGGTGTATCGAAAGGTACTTGCTCATCTCCAAACCATACGCGGTAGTAAAACTCTTTAATGCGATCATTGCGGCCCTGCATGACTTCCCAGATTGGTGCATAGCCCGCTTCGGGATGATACGTAAATTTCAATGGTAATGAAACAGCCTTGCCTTCGGCAGTTCTTTCTTCCCAAAGGTTGACGATAATTTCGTTCTTGGCAGTCATGCTTACATCAACTGTCTTTATCATCTTGCCAGACGACGAAGGCTCCTCGATGGAAATCGCAGTCTTGGAAGGCTGCCTTGGGTGTAGTATCTTCACTAACATGCCCTTGTGAGGAGAGAATATTCTCTTTAGTGGATTGGTCTGGAATTTCTGTCCTTGAATGAACACCTCTGCAGAAAAAAGGGCATATCTCCAGCAATATGACTTGCCAGCGAGCAGATGCAGCCAAGCCTCCAATTCTGGGAGTGGGGCATTTGGGCCGGAAGACACGCGGTAGGTCACTCGTCCCACTTCTTCGGCAGTGGTCACGCCGTCCGTATCAGAAGTGTCCTTGGTGTCAAGAAGTAGTTGTCCCCCAAAGTATTCGGTTACGGGAATCGCGGATTCTCGGTCTTGATAAACGTCGTGGGTCAGACCCTTAATATGGTCATTATGGATCCCGTCGAGAATTTCCTTGATTGGTTCGTCGATCGTATTGGAGTACTTGACAGCTGCTGGGCCTTGAAGGATGCAAATTCTACCTACATCTTGGTCCACTACAGCCTCGAGGTCCTCGGATTGCCAGAGAGAGTCTTTCTTGAAGTAAAGTTCGAAGTTCTCGTCCAGCGAAGGAACAAACGGTACGGGCTTCTGTCCACGACGTTGACACAAAAGTAAAAAGTGCTGTACATCTTGAGCACTAATAAGCTGCTCGTTAGCTCGAGGGTATGTGTTGAGGACCTTGTCAACGACCGCATATGGCTCGTCAAGCTCGGAATAGCTCTGAATTAAGGAGGGTTTTCCTGGAGTTAGGGTGAACCTCTCCTCAAGTCGGCGAATAAAATCCCCAGTCAGACGCTCCAATGACTGGTCAATCCAGCGAGACTCATGCTTAACAAACATGAGATCCACCATACGACGTACGATCTCGCCGTAGGTCATATCCTCGAGATCTACAACCGCGCCAGCTGCGTTGCGACCGAACCATACCTTCTGAAAGTCATCGTTGAGCTTCTTGATTATGTAGTCTCGCTGCTTCTTCAGCTCTGGCACGCGCTTGGCCTTATCTAAGGTGAAAATCTTCTGATCCATCTCAGACCAGAATTTTACTCCGCGCGTTGCAAGCTTGTGAATTGGTTCGCCCATCTCAGACCGCACGGTTATGACCCCGCCGGCTGGACCTTTGTAAGTCTTCTCCCATTCGCTGTCATCTAGACCTTCTGCCTCAGCGATGGCTATCTTTGCATTCTTGGATGTCTTGGCTTCCTTGGCCGTCATCATTCGACTTCCGAAAAGACATCCATCAAAAGGCATCGGTGGATAGCCGAATCTTCGAGACCATGCCCCAGTCATGTACGGGTACGTATCTTGAGAACCGCCGAAACCACTTCCTGCAATCAAGATAAGGTTGTCGCACCTTCGGAGCCTGCCGTACATCTGTAGGATCGGTTGGTGGAAATCTTCAAACGAATGATGACCACCACCGCGGCCTCCAGTCCACTGGAGTACGACCGGAAATTGAGGGTTCGCCTGCGCAATATTAATGACCTGCTGTATAGCTTCTACTGAGCCGGGCTTGAATGCGATATGCTTAATTCCCAGAGTCTCGATATACTCATTGGCAATTTCGATTGATGGAACACCTGCGCCAATAGTAAGGCCTTCAATGGGAACACCATCCGCGCGAAGTTGACCGATAAGAGGGATTTGCCATGCCATCGCTCGAGGGTTCACATAAATGAGATTGACCGTAATACCACGGCCTGAGGGAATATTATTCTGGATCTTGACCAAAGCCTCGGTCATGGTCTTGGCATTGTAGTAGCCGCCACCGGCAAGCTCGATTTGGTAGCCAGCGTTCATGGTGGCGGCAACAAAATCCCAGGGTACCGTGCAAGGTGTCATCCCGGCCACCATGACCGGCGGAAGTCCCAGGAGTCGACTCATCTTGGTATCCACGAAGGTTTGGCCAACCGAGGTCTTTACGAGCTTTGGGCCATGTTCCTTGACCCAATCTACTGCGTACTTGACGGCATGCTCCTCGTCACGGTCAAAGAGCTCAGTCTTGTAGCCAACTTCTGCGTTTGTGCCATCCATCGTACCCCCAAGAATAACTCGAACACCAGTACCTTCCTTACTTCTGTTTGTTAGAACACCTAAGCCAGAAATTCCGCCCGGACCGAAATCGACGATGTGGGTAGCTTGTGGGAAGACGGTCGCTTGTTCCCAATTCACGTGTTCTTGAGTTATCATTCGCACTAGCATTGGTACAACGTTGCTGCTGCCTTCCTTGCTGATGTCCAACCCGGTGTCGGTATGGAAGACCGGTATGGCGAGGCTCGATGCAGAAAGTTTGACGTCTCTGAGATCTTCTTCAATGATCTGATAGGCTTCACTGAGATATTTGCTATGAAATGGAGCAGTGATTGGCAGAAACCTATTGACGAATCGGACTTTTCGGTCTGTGAACGGTATACGAGTTTGATCAAGGCCAGTGGGTGCTTTGACCTTGCGCAGCCGTAAATTGAGACCATAGAGTGAAATTGGAGGACCTGTCACGACGCAATTGCGGGCACTGTTTATCAGCGAGATAGCGATGTGGCGATCTTTAGGTAAATGATGATTGGTGGTGTCAATGTGCTCTTGCAGTGCTGCTCTTGGCAGATCTCGGACAGATAGCATGGGAGTCGGAGTCCCCTCGCCGTTCTCTAGAGAATCTTGCAATATTGACGGAGCTAGGGAAGTCCGGGGATACGCTTGTTGACTTCGCGATCCTATCCAGAAAAGCATCTTGAGAGCATCTTTCGCAAGCTTGTTGAATGACTCCCACGAATCAGCAGCTGCTATTGCTGTAGCCATTACGATGCCTTGAGAGTGGCCAGTGGTGCCGCTGAAATGTTCCCTTGCATCTCCCGGCGTTTGACCTAATGTTTTGCACATTACGGTGTAATGAGCTAGCTGAACAAGCCCAATCAAGGGGAAGCTAACTGGCGCAGAAACCAGGTAGTCAGTATCTGGTTGGGCGTCCTTATTATGAAGCCACCGCATTACATCCAACCCTTTAGAGTATAGCTTGTCCGCTCGTGGATCTCTTGCCAGCGATTGGAGAAGTTCTGAAGAACTTGAGACGAGCTGCTCAACAAATGAAGGGTAGGTTTTATATATCTCCCGCAGCTCTTCGAAGTATTCCTCGATGTTTCCCTGACCACCAAAGATCGCATATAAGCTAGCTGATTCATCTTCCACGGCTCGGAAAAGTGCTGATGAGTGAGGCTTTATCACCCGATTTGCGGAAGCTCGTGCCGCAAAGTACGATTGCACCACAGCAAGCTTCTTCGGTGGGATACCAGGTAAAGATGCTGCCAAAGCATGTACATCGTTACCTTGGAGAAATGCCCGCTCAAACTCGTTCAACACAAGCTTGAGAACCTCACCGTAGCTGCCTTGGGCATCATCTTCACCTTCGACTTCGTATGCAACGTAGCCAAGGTAGCGCGCGACTAGCTCTGGTACTGATGAAGGCTCATCGTCTTGTGCAAGCTCATCTGTCGGTGATGGTAGTGTTGCGTTAAACCTTTCTTTTAATTGAGAGGCGTGGAAATGCTGTGCTGTTGGTATGAGGAGGGTGTGCTCGAGCGAGCCATGTGAGAGGAAGAGCGGTCGAAGTGAGGACGATGATCGGGGGGTGGATACGCCCGTTTGGGGACCAGTACCCGCACCGTACATACTGGTTAACGGAGGGGACGAAATGAGAAGTATGGTGACAGCAACCTGGTCTCCCAAGCGATGTGTTAGCTACAAGCTTCGTGAAAGAAGATTCGTAACTGATTTGGGGCCCGACGCAGAGCTGTCAATGGTGTGAGAGACATGGAATTCATACCACAGATTTATTCCAAACCGAGGGCCAATCTGATGATTAAACGGAGCTGTCAGAGGGCATATGAGCAAGTTCGTAAATACGTCAATTGGTTGAGGAGGAAAGAGGCAATGGATAGCAGCACACCAACGATGGGCGCACTCTTGACTTAGAAGTGTTGGATGCTTTGTGAATTTTTACTTACCCACGCCCCAAGTGAAGATGGGATCTCGGACTTCAACGGATTCGGCGTATCGTGATAACACTATCCGTGTGTCGTATGTCGTACGGAAAAAGGCTAAGTACCCCCTGTCATTCCAACAATGCGTTGAGACTGCACTTGCCCTGAAACTGCCGGCAGCGCTGACAAAATCGATGGGTTATCCAGCGATATCCCTGACTAAATCTGAATGCGACTCTCAAAGTGATAATCGTTTGTTTAAACATTCGAAATCGCTATTGAATGTTCTGACATCTCCATGTAGATAGTGAGATACTTCGACTATAGAAGGTAAAAAAGGGGGCAAAGTTCTTCAGAGCTCACCTGCAGTGTCCCATTTATTTTTCGGGTTCGCCTTGAGACCCTTGCAGGCTGGGGAACGCTAGGTCCAACAAATGACGATCTCGCCTGAATAAATACCTGTAACATACAGTGGTACACGTACGGAGTACGGAGGCCGACACTGAAAGCCCTGCCCAGCGCTAGTAAGCGATACGGCTAAGAGCAGCAGCGTGATAAATGACAGGTGATGCAAAAGCGACTCAATTTTCTTAATTTTGATACGGTTATGAATCAATGATTGAGCTGTAGACATTGAAACTACCTAGCTGGAAGTCCTGTCGAGGGCGCACTGAGCGCACACAGCGATTGTAATCTACCGTATGTTTTGATATTCTTAGCGTGGGGCAGGACTTTCGGTGTCACCCTCCGTACCGACCGAGGACACAGCAATACACTAGCGCAGAAGAGCTTTCCGCATTATCAGATAACCCCCCAACACACTAGTTCTGTGTGCTTCGTCCATTAACGCGAGATAGGGCTGGTGTAAATGGTCGTTCATATCTTGGTCGCACCTGTCTTTCTCTCCCTCACACCAATCTCCACTTTAGTCCTAGTGATTAGCACCTGCTGGGGCTCTTGATCGCTCCTTCACCACGAATCTCGACTACAGTCACCGCACTTCCTCATATACACCTTCTACGTACAACATCCCGTCCGCAGGACGTTAAATCACATCCCCATGACTCCCGAAGTTGAGCAAGAGTTGGCACATACGCTTTTAGTCGAACTTCTCGCCTATCAATTCGCAAGTCCGGTCCGTTGGATCGAAACGCAAGATGTTATCCTCGCGGAAAAGGTCACGGAACGCATAGTCGAGATTGGCCCTGCTGATACTCTTGGTGGTATGGCCAAGAGAACTCTGGCGTCCAAATACGAAGCCTATGATGCTGCTAAATCCGTTCAGCGGCAAATACTGTGCTACAACAAGGACGCTAAGGAGATCTACTACGATGTTGATCCAGCCGTGGACGAACCTGAGCCCGCAGCTGGTGGAGGAGCGGCATCTGCGCCGAGCCCATCCTCAGCACCCTTATCAAGTTCTGCCCCACAAGCAGCGGCTGCCCCACCGCCTCCGAGTGCAGGGCCTGCAGCAGCTGTCGCTGATGCTCCTGTCTCAGCTGTGGATATTGTCAGGACTTTAATTGCCCAGAAGCTGAAGAAGCCTCTGACCGATATTCCCCTAAGCAAGGCGATAAAAGATCTTGTTGGTGGTCAGTAGAACTCCTTGCTCTTGATAATTCTAATTTCAACTAACCTCTAATATAATATAGGCAAATCAACGCTACAAAATGAAATCCTTGGAGATCTTGGCAAAGAATTCGGATCCACACCCGAGAAACCAGAAGACACACCACTCGATGAGCTTGGGGCTTCGATGCAGGCTACTTTCAACGGGCAACTGGGCAAGCAATCATCTTCGTTGGTCGCTCGACTAGTCTCGTCAAAAATGCCGGGCGGATTCAATATCACGGCCGTCCGGAAATACCTTGAGACAAGGTGGGGGCTTGGGTCAGGGCGACAAGATGGTGTGTTGCTTCTTGCACTTACTTTGGAACCTGCCTCTCGTCTGGGTTCAGAAAATGATGCAAAGGCGTTCCTTGACGACGTCTCCAATAAATACGCGGCGACTGCTGGTATAAGTCTCTCGTCACCTGCAGCTGGTGGCGATGGCGGCGCAGCTGGCGGAGGCATGATGATGGACCCAGCCGCAATCGACGCACTAACCAAAGATCAAAAGGCTCTTTTCAAGCAACAGTTGGAGCTCTTTGCGCGGTACCTGAAAATCGACCTGCGGGCTGGCGACAAGGCTTTTGTTGGATCGCAAGAATCCCAGAAGGTGCTTCAGGCACAACTGGACCTTTGGAACACCGAACATGGTGAAATTTATGCGAGCGGCATTGAGCCCGCTTTTGTTCAGTCTAAAGCTAGAGTGTACGACTCGGCATGGAATTGGGCGCGCCAGGACGTGCTATCCATGTACTATGACATTATCTTTGGTCGTCTGAAAGCTGTCGATCGCGAGATCGTTAGTCGGTGTATTCGCATTATGAACCGATCAAACCCTCTGCTTCTGGATTTTATGCAATATCATATGGATGTCTGCCCCACCGAACGAGGGGAAACATATCAACTAGCTAAAGAACTAGGAGAGCAGTTAATTGAGAACTGCAAAGATGTCATTGAAGAAGCTCCGGTATACAAAGACGTCGGGGTACCAACCGGCCCACAGACCACCGTTGACGCCAGAGGAAATCTCGATTACAAAGAAATACCCCGGACAAGTGCTCGTAAGCTCGAGCACTATGTTCGTGAAATGGCGGATGGCGGCAAGATTTCAGAATATGGTAACCGTACCAAAGTACAAAACGATCTTAGCCGTATCTACAAGCTCATCAAGCAGCAACACAAGCTTTCAAAATCTTCTCACCTACAAATCAAGTCGCTTTACGAAAATGTCATTCGCTCGCTTGCCATGAACGAGGGTCAGATAATGCCACTCGAAAATGGTAGACCAATGAATGGACATGCGAAGAAGGGCGGCAAGAATGGGTCGCGGCCACACATGAACGGTCATGTCAAGCAAGGCAAGGTCGAAACCATCCCCTTCTTGCATCTCAAGAGAAAAGACGAACATGGCTGGGAGTACAGCAAGAGACTTACCGGTCTCTACTTGGACGGCTTAGAGCAAGCTGCAAAATCTGGCGTTACTTTCCAAGGCAAAAATGCGTTGATGACGGGCGCGGGTGCTGGCTCTATTGGTGCTGAGGTCCTACAAGGCCTAATCAGTGGCGGTGCTAGAGTCGTCGTTACAACCAGCCGTTTCTCACGAGAAGTCACCGAGTATTATCAATCCATGTATGCCCGATACGGCGCACGAGGCTCTCAGCTCGTTGTTGTTCCTTTCAATGGAGGCAGCAAGCAGGATGTCGAGGCCACCATCGAGTATATTTACGATACCAAGAAAGGCTGTCTAGGATGGGACCTTGACTACGTTATTCCATTCGCAGCAATCCCCGAGAACGGCCGCGAAATTGACAGCATAGATTCAAAGTCCGAACTGGCACATCGTATCATGTTGACGAATGTCCTGAGACTTCTAGGTTGTATCAAAACACAAAAGCAGCAACGTGGCTTTGAAACCAGACCTGCACAAGTCATATTACCACTTTCACCAAATCACGGCACATTCGGTAACGACGGCCTGTATTCAGAGTCTAAATTAGCCCTTGAGGCCCTATTCAATCGATGGCACTCCGAGAGCTGGGGCAATTTCTTAACAATTTGTGGAGCGGTCATCGGCTGGACACGTGGTACCGGACTCATGGCCGGCAATAATGTGGTGGCCGAGGGTGTCGAGCGTTACGGTGTTCGTACCTTTTCCCAGCAAGAGATGGCTTTCAATCTGCTAGGGCTCATGGCACCAACAATCGTCAACCTCTGTCAAATCGAGCCAGTATTCGCTGATTTGAACGGCGGTCTTCAATTCATACCTGACCTCAAAGATTTAATGACCAACTTGCGCAAGGAGATCATGGAATCTAGTGAAGTACGAAAAGCAGTGACTAAGGAGACTGCAATCGAGAATAAAATCGTCAATGGAGAGGAGAGCGAAGCTCTTTACAAGAAGGTTACCATTGATCCCCGGGCCAACATCAAATATCAATTCCCTGACTTGCCAGACTGGAAGAATGATGTTGAGCCTCTCAACGCCAACCTCAAAGGTATGGTAGATCTGGACAAGGTTGTCGTCGTTACAGGCTTTTCCGAGGTTGGCCCTTGGGGTAATTCTCGAACTCGGTGGGAAATGGAAGCCTACGGGAAGTTCTCTCTGGAAGGTTGTGTCGAGATGGCCTGGGTCATGGGTCTCATCAAGAACCACAATGGACCGTTGAAGGGCAAGTCATACTCAGGCTGGATTGACGCCAAGACCAACGAGCCAGTGGATGACAAGGATATCAAGGGCAAGTACGAGAAGTATATCCTAGAGCATTCTGGTATACGTCTCATTGAACCCGAGCTGTTCAACGGCTATGACCCCAATAAGAAACAGCTGATGCAAGAGATCATCATCGAAGAAGATCTAGATCCATTTGAATCTTCGAAAGAAACAGCATTGGAATTCAAGCGTGAGCATGGCGACAAGGTCGAAATATTCGAAATCTCCGATTCAGGCGAATACACAGTGCGTCTAAAGAAGGGCGCGATGCTGCTCATCCCCAAGGCCTTGAAGTTCGACCGTCTCGTTGCTGGTCAGATACCTACTGGATGGAATGCCAAGACCTACGGTATTCCCGACGATATCATTTCGCAAGTAGACCCTGTCACTCTCTACGTTCTCGTCTGCACAGTGGAGTCTCTTCTCGCCTCTGGTATCACCGATCCGTACGAGTTCTACCAGTATGTACATATCTCGGAAGTAGGCAATTGCATAGGCTCCGGTATTGGAGGAACTACAGCTCTACACGGGATGTATAAAGATCGCTTCTTAGATAGGCCACTTCAGAAAGACATTTTGCAGGAATCTTTCATCAATACCATGAGCGCTTGGGTCAATATGTTGCTCATTTCTTCGACTGGTCCAATTAAGACGCCTGTTGGTGCTTGCGCTACGGCTGTGGAGTCAATTGACATTGGCTACGAGACTATCTTGGAAGGTAAGGCTCGGGTTTGTTTGGTTGGAGGTTTTGATGACTTTCAGGAAGAAGGCTCGTATGAGTTTGCCAACATGAAAGCAACGAGCAATGCGGAGGATGAATTTGCACATGGGAGAACGCCAAGGGAAATGTCTCGGCCCACCACCACAACTAGGAATGGCTTCATGGAGTCCCAAGGATGTGGTATGCAAGTCATTATGACTGCTCAACTTGCTCTCGACATGGGTGTACCGATTTACGGTATTCTTGGCATGACTGCTACTGCCACTGATAAGATTGGCCGATCGGTTCCTGCTCCTGGCCAAGGTGTCTTAACCACTGCGCGAGAAACCCCTTCGAAGTTTCCATCACCTCTCCTAGACATCAAGTACCGCAAGCGACAACTTGACATGCGGAAAGCCCAGATTAAAGAATGGCATGAGTCAGAGTTGCTGTATTTGCAGGAAGAAGTGGCTGCTATGAAATCCCAGGGAAGCGACTTCGATGAGTCTGAGTACATGCAAGACCGCGCTGGACACATTTCCAGAGAGGCCACCCGCCAGGAGAAAGATGCAACGAACGCTTTAGGAAATAACTTTTGGAAACAGGATCCACGTATCGCACCGCTTAGAGGAGCTCTTGCTACATGGGGTCTTACAATTGATGATCTAGGCGTAGCGTCCTTCCACGGCACATCAACTGTTGCAAACGACAAGAACGAGTCCGACGTCATCTGCCAACAAATGAAGCATCTCGGCCGCAAGAAAGGAAATGCCTTGCTGGGTATCTTCCAGAAATACCTCACTGGCCATCCTAAGGGCGCGGCCGGTGCCTGGATGTTCAACGGCTGCCTCCAAGTCCTCAACAGTGGTCTTGTTCCCGGCAACCGCAACGCCGACAACGTTGACAAAGTCATGGAGAAATTTGACTACATCGTTTATCCCAGCCACTCCATTCAAACCGACGGTGTCAAAGCCTTCTCCGTCACTTCCTTTGGCTTTGGCCAAAAGGGTGCTCAAGCCATTGGTATACATCCAAAATACCTATTCGCTACTCTCGACCCCGCGCAATACCAGACCTACAAATTGAAGGTACAGGCAAGACAGAAGAAGGCGTATCGCTACTTCCACAACGGTCTCATTACCAACACTTTATTCGTAGCCAAAACACACTCCCCATACCCCGATACACTCCAATCCCAAGTCTTCCTCGATCCCACATCCCGTGTTTCCCTGGACAAAAAGTCCTCCGAGCTCACATACCCTTCCACCGCTCCCGCGCACCCCATCAATGTATCCACCACCGAGCATACAAAGGAAATGGTTGAATCCCTTGCCCGCGCCACCGCCACTGCAAACAGCAAAATTGGCGTCGACGTTGAGAGTGTGGAGAGTATCAATATCGATAACGAAACATTCATTAAGAGAAACTTCACCCACAATGAACAAGCGTACTGCCGCAAATCTCCCAATGCGCAAGCCAGTTTTGCAGGGAGGTGGTCAGCAAAGGAGGCTGTGTTTAAGAGTTTGGGCGTCGAGGGGAAAGGCGCCGGGGCCGGATTGAGAAGCATCGAGATTACGGCCGATGGAAACGGTGCACCCGTAGTCACAGTAAGTTGAAATATCCCGAAAACTTGCAAAAGGAGAAGGCTAATCATGCACATAGCTCCACGGAGACGCGAGAGAAGCAGCCGACAAAGCCGGCGTGAAGAGTGTGGACGTTAGTATCAGTCATAGCGACGTGCAGGCTATTGCTATTGCTGTGAGTAAGTTCTGAGGCCAGGCGGACGAGGTTTTGCAAGACTGCGCTTGTGTAGTATATCGAGGGAGTGTGCGAAGGAATTTCCACTACATGTCTTAAACCGAGCTGCGATATCGGATTTGCAGTGCCTCCATTACTTTTCTCTCCTATTCTTGGTGGAAGAGCCAAGGCGCAGGGGGGTGTAATAAGAGAGAGCTGGGGGGCTTTGTTGTACATAGTTATCCCGAGGGAGGACATACACCAATAGAGATATTAGATGGTATTTTACTTGGAGAACTTGTTTTCTGTATTCAGGTGTTGTGTCTACTTTGTGAGTATAATTCATGATGATTGGACAATCGGAGCGGGAACAATTCGGGCATGCGTACGTCGTAGTTGCACTCAACTATATATATCCTGATGACTATTCCCGTTGGGCTTGATACAAAGACCCCGATCATACTGTAAGAACCAAGATCCCACATGAAAACCCCCCCCTAGAGTCCACTAGTCAGTCAGTCAGTCAGTCAGTCCCCCACCCCCTTCCCAGCTACTGTATCCTTCTTTGATTTTTGCTAATCTCGTTTGATCGTTTCAGCGATCTAGACCCCGTTCAAGTTCCAAGTTGCAAGTTGCAGGTTGCAGGTTGCAAGCTAAGCCCTCGTCGTCTGTTAAATTCTTCCTCGGCTCTTAGACTTCTTCTTGTACTGCTACTAACGCGAGTATTACATTTATACCTATACCCACATCACATCCACATCACATCACATCCACATCACATCCACATCCCCAAACAAAACCAAAATCCCCTCCCCCTTATCCCTGTCCCTACCTGCCCCTTGATAGACCCAGACCCATCCGTTATATATAAAGGCAAAGATGCCCAAGCAGTCACTATACGGTAGCTGAGTTGAAGGGAGGGGGGATTTGCTAGGAAAGTGGATGGGGTTGAAGGGATGGTGAGGGGGGATGTTGATGAAGGAAGGGGGGAGGAGAGGGTTGCGGATGTTGTAAATGAGTGGTTTGGGTGGTTTTTGGTGAGTTTGCTGATGGTTTTGGGGGAGGGCGGGTGAGATTGCCTTTGGCGGCGCTTTCAGGGCTCGCTCATCTTGGGGGATGTCTATTAAAAAGAGGCGATAGTAGATAGATGGCCGGAGCCGCGGATAAATGTCGCGATAAAGTTCGGCGGCGTAGTAGGTTGAGATGTGGATGGAAAGAGGCCAGAAACCGTAGTTGCGTATTCTGCGGAAAAAGCTGCATCGGGAGCATCATCACAATTTAACCCTCCCCCACCGGCTTCTCAGTCTCTCCTCCATACTTTTTCATCCACCACTCCCTCAACCCCTGCACATCATACCCCTCCGGCTCCACAACATACCACCCCTCGCGACACATTTTCGGATACGCATTCAGCATCCCCCCTTCCCACTCATGGCTCGTCAAACTCCGAAACAGCATCACGGTACCCACCTCTGGCTTAAACTTCTCCGGCTCCACGAAAACGCTCAGCAGGACCCTTTTGTCGGTGCTGGGGTCGACGATGCGGAGGTCGCGTTTTGGGGGGAGGCGTGGGGGTTTGGTGATGTTGGGGGAGACGGAGTGGATGAGGGCGAGAATGGAGAAGGTGGTTGTGCGGAGGTGGTGGTGGGCGATATAGGAGAGGGGCACGAGGGGGTGTTGGAGCGGGGGCAGGGAATTTGAAGTGGGTTGGAGGAAGGTGAGGGTGAGGGCTTGAGTTGAGGTAGTATGGGTGGTCAGGTTTTCCTGTTTGGTGCGGTTCTTTAGGGGTGGTTCGGCTGAACTTCGCTCTCTTTCAAGAGGAGTTCGGTGACGCTCTGGTGAAGGGGCTGTAGGTCGAACTCTTGCGGCATGAGTAAAGGCGGGGTTTCGATGCTCATTTTGGCCATCTGCAGGCATATCATCGGACTCTTTCGGTCGTGGCTGGGATTGAGTTCGTCGACGCTTCGAAGGGGTGGTAGGTAACGACTCGGACAGGAAGGATGAACGCTGACTGCTAGAAGCCGTTGAGATTTTATCGCTAGGCCCCTCTAATTCCTGCGCGAGCTTAGCTGCTGAGCTCCATCTGGAAGCCAGGTTAGGATTCTCTTCGAGGGGCGTTTCTCTTTTTCTCTTATTAGGAGCGGAGTTGACAGAAGGCGGTATAGGTACTAATGAAACCTCCTCGACTGGATCGTTTTCATTGTCAGTCTCACTAGAGAATGTAACTCCAACGTCGTCATTTCGTTCATCCTCGCTACATTTGAGAGATAGCGGATGTTTATCCTCTCGGCGAATTGCAAACTTAGGGCTCCCGTCTCTAGAATATGAAATATACTGGTAGTAGTGCTCTATCGTCACATTTTCTCTTTCCTCTTCTCCTATAGAATAGAAATCATCGATGACGATGTATCTGTAATACCATCAGATGTGTGTACCAGCAGCTGAAACATCCCTCAATTATGTACATTGCAGTTCCTCCTCCTACTAACTTCTTGGCTTTTGCCAGATGATACTCTTTGAGGACAACATAGGAGCCTTCGCCAATACCAAAATTGGTAATTGTCTTGTGAATCCTACGCTTCAGCAATGCTGAAAAACAACCCAATATTCAGCCACAGTTCACAGTTCACACGGTTCCTCGTCTCCAACCGATCGCATACCTTGAATTGTCTTTTCCCCGTCCGTTAGGAACAACCGGTAGGCTTCAGCACCAGTTGTATGCTCGTTCTTTGGGAGGGCGACAATGGAGACCTTATCGATCAGAAGCTTCAAATTGGGAAAGCATACTTGCGTGCGAACAAGTTCTTTGATAATTGGTTTCAACGCAAAATGCGGCACCTTCGCAGGCGCAACTGTGTCACTGCTGTGGGCGTCCATAATACCGTATCAGGGCGCAGTGGTGGGCGGTGGAAGTATATAGACGTTGGTGAAGGCCAAGGCATGACTTGTAGATGATGACTACGGACCACGGTGGTGTTATGCCTCCTTGCGTCCGAATCGAATGTGGTGTGTGCTACTCTAGGCTGTCGACATTGAAGGGCTGGACCAGAAGAGGGTTGTGTCATGTGTGGGACGCGTTTTGGTGGTATTAGCGTGTGCAGAAATTAGCGTGTGCAGAAAGCTCTGCATTCCTTGGCATTCATTTTTGCGTTACCCCACGGTCCCTTTTGTATGGGGAATTCGAAAATTCAACCCCATCGCCCCCCCAATTGCCCAATTTGCCCAAAATTGAAGCTCTTCAGACCTCTTTGTTTGTTGACGTTCTTAACGCATTTCCAGCTATGACCGGCCCACTATCTGCAGCGATTCGCTCCAGAATCGTACGGCTTCTACTACTTCATTGGCAACCCCCCGCCATCGCCGAAGAAGTTCACTGCTGTCCTAGAACGGTGTATAGCATCCGAGAGAATATCTTCATGTATTCGTCACCGTTTAAACCTCAGTTTCGCCCCAAAGGGGCCCCCCGCAAGGTGTTTAAGGCAGCTGAAAATGGCCTCATAGCCTACCTCGAAGAGCAGCCATGGGCCATGCAGAAAGAGATGGTCTGATACATATGGAAGAAGTGAGGCATTAACGTGCATCGATCCACGATATCAAGAATTCTGAAGAGGAGACGCTGGAGTAATAAAAAAGGACAGCGTGTAGGAGTCAGACAAAACGATGAGCTTCGTTTGAATTGGGTAGCAGACATGCTCCGTTTGATGGCCGAACAGCTCGTGTTCGTGGATGAGTCTTTATTCAATGAGACCACGGGCTGGCGTCATCAAGCCTATGCTCCCGTTGGTCAATCAGCTCGCTATCAAGCCTCTAGAACGAGAGGGCATTGCTGAAGTGTTCTTCCGGCCTATACGAAAGACGGATATCTATCCTGTACCGGCATTCGTGAAGGCTGGTTCAACGGCGAGGCTTTCTTTCGATGGCTAGTTAGGAATGCCGGGTTCGTTCCCCCAATATTCAGGACGTAACGACGGTGCGGGTGAATCAGGCCGTGGACGTCTTAGTGGAGGAGGTTCAGGTCGAGGAGGTTCAGGTCGTCGAGGAAGTGAAGGCAACTGAGGTTCAGAAGGCGAGGATTGCGGAGGAGTTGAAGGCGAAGGCAACCGGGGTTCATCTACATCCGGTGGAATGAGAGCTCCTCTACGGCGACGGCCGGGGGGGGCAGCTCGATCGGGGGGACCAGCTCGATCAGTGGTCTTTGACGGCTGTTCAGCCCGAGTCGTCGGTTTCCTACGCCTTCCGGATGCTCTAGAGGGGGTGAGGGGGTCATCTAGAGGTAGATTTTGACTCCGGCGTTGAGGCATTTCGAATAAAAACGGTTACAAGAACGTCAACAAACAAAGAGGTCTGAATAGCTTCAATTTTGGGCAAATTGGGCAATTGGGGGGGCGGTGGGGTTGAATTTTCGAATTCCCCATACAAAAGGGACCGTGGGGTAACGCAAAAACGAATGCCAAGGAATGCAGAGCTTTCTGCACACGCTAATACGCGACCGAGCCGAGGATCTCCGAAAGGTTATCGCGCTAGTGCAAGATGGGGGGCCAAAAACTGGGGAGTCACGGGAGTATTGATCGATCACCTGATGTCGATTAGGCGGTCCAATCAACAGATACTGTAGATATCCCCAAGGCTCGTGGAGCCACGGAATGAGAAGTTGAGATTCAAGCTTCCTATGGGATGCTTCTCCTCATTCAGGACAGTATCTCGATCAATGGCGAGGAGATCCTAAGAGCCGGTACTTTTGGTTTCGAGGAGTTTCTACTGGACAAATCTGGGGCATGAAATCACAAAGCGTCTGTGAGCTGGCCACAAGAGGTCCTGGGTCCTGATGTGTGTGAGGAGGAAGAAGATTCGCAACCTCATATATTGATCTCCCAGAAAAACGTTTATATTTTGGTTATGGTATTGAGACATAGGTAAAACAGAAGCTTCAGGTTACATACAGCGACTATCTACGTTCATGTCGGAGTCCAGACTTCTTCGACGTCTTTCATCAGGTCAAGGCTTAGGCTCTTATGGTGCTGTCCGGGATCAAGAGCGTAGCTTAGGTGCCCGTTCCTTCGACGTTGAAATGACAAAGTTGAAGATATCCGAAGAAAAGACAAGAGGAATAGCAAAAGCCGTACTGTGTTTCCGACAATCTTTACTGAGGGCTCAGAGCTGAGGCGATCCGGATATTTGGACACATCGAGTTCCCAGAGTCAGGAGAGACGCGATAAGCGTTGGTCTGGCTTAGCAGTTACTTTTACCAAGCCTGGAGACACTACTGGAGCATACTGTGGCTTTCATAGCGGCCTTCCACCCTTTAGCGACAGTGATAGTGAAGACAACCATGATAGAAGAGAAGCCGTAGATATTGATGCAACAAGTGATAAAGGGACTCTGAAGGATTCAGTGGACAACTAATCGTTAGTCTACGATGGGTACTCTCTCCCTCTTATTTCAGGATTTCAATTTAGTCTACTAGTCGAGTTTGACAATTCGGCACAGGTTTTGTCATTGTTGAACCTGCTTCTTCTCCTGGTAAGCCTCTTTTCGATTCCGTTCATTATATTATGTCCCTGGCCTTATTATTTGTTACGCTAAAATTTGTGAGCAGGTATCCGCAGGTACGGGCTTCTGTATGCGACTGACGAAACATCAGCCTCAATCAGCAGTAAGCCTGTTTACGGACTATTCCAGTTTTCCATTCTTGTTGAAAATTTTATAGCGCCTCGTATACGGATTCTTTCTCTAAGATGTGCCCTCCTCAGATCGGTCATAAATCTCCTTTTCTCCCATCGTTATCCAAGCGTCGCCGTTACGGCAGTCATATTCCTCTTCTCCTTGTGCATCTGCTTGGTGGAGTTTGGGATAAGATATTGAAAAGGGACGATGATCCTGTCATATCTATGAGAACAGTGTGAACAAAGGGGTTTCAGCTTCACTAGATCTAGATATCGACAGATCGAAAAAGCGATGACTTCAACTATGACTCGCTCAAGGGCGATGAAATGAGAAAGAGCATGTATACGTATATATCAGCAGCAACGTATCGTTTGGCTTTGCATTTGCGACTGACGCAGGCCTAGTTCGTCTTGTCTGGTGTACGAAATTTTGACTGATTCACAGGTCATCGTTGAGCACGCGAAATTCTACCATCAGGAGCCAACTGTGGTTCACCATTATTGACTTACAATCTCTACTCCAATCCTTAGGTAATCTTTTGCTGGGCTTACACGGCGCTATCTTGCACGACCACCAAGTATGATCTGGCCTGAAACACTAACGTCGACTGCTATGTTCCAAAATGCACATATTGGAAAACAAGCCGGCATATGGCTGGAGTTTATGAAGGTGGAATTTTTTCCTACTAATCTAGACTGATTCTTTTGTTGGTACTTCTTGCCAGGTCTGCTGATGCCTGCGTTGAGTCACTTCGATGTAATCACGTGATTTGCCCTGATAATATTGCCCTTGCAGACTTGGTCTGTAGAACGATCGCTACCCACAGCTTCTTCAAACTGACGTTCGTAGTTCGGTATTCGATCTGGATTAGGTCTCTTTCGTATGACGTTCGATTGGGCTCAGGTAGCCTATATCGGCTCCCCTCTGTTTACATCCCGGTTGGCTGCTGCTAATGTAGTTGGTGGATTGGTTATTCTGATGTGGATCATTGTACCACTCATGTGTATTTCCAATTACCACTACCGATCTCCTGTTGTCGAGGCTTACTGTTCCCAGACTATAAGAATGCACTTTATTCTGCCTACATGCCTATTTTATCATCATCGATTTTTGACAATACAGGCGAGCCTTACAATGTGAGCAGGATCCTTACACCAGATTTTCTCTTCGACCGCGAAGCCTACCGAGCATATAGCAAAGTATATCTCCCTATCACCTATTATGCCGTTCAGTTTGCATGTTTGGCAGCTTTGGTCACTCATACCGCTTGCTGGCGTGGCCCGGACATATGGCGGCAATCGAAGAGATCCTCCGTGGAAGGCAGGAGCAGCGGTAAAGCAAAATATTATGACGCTGACCCAGGCATGCTGCAAAGCAGTACTGACGGCCCCGCTTCGACCTATGACGGTAATAATCTGAGCTCACACCGGGATTTTGTTCCTTCACACACCAGAGGAGATGTCCACAACCGCCTTATGCGTCGCTACGAAACGCCCCGATAGCCTGGTATCTCCTGACTTTCATCGCCATGTTGGTTACCGGCAAATTCGTAATCTCCTACTACCCCGTCCACCTTTTCTAGTACGGCCTAGTCCTCGCCCTTTCCATCACCACTCTCCTTTTCAACCGTGTCGGCATAGTCATGGCCCTCACAAACCAACACAGCAGCCTCTACCTGATGTGCTAGCGAATCTGGGGCGTTGTGTTTTCCAGTCGGCCCGTTGCAAATATGGTTTTCGTGACCTACTGCTACATACAATTCTGCTCAGGGTGTGAATTGTTCGGCTGAGTCCAAGCTTAACCACTATATGAAGATTCCCTTAAATTGCTCTTCGAGGTCCAAATGGCTACGACCCTCGTCTCCAGCATTACTCAAATCGGCGTGCTGAACTGGATGTTCGCACACATCCCAAGCATCTGCACCCCTGACGCCGTCAACGGCTTTATCTGCCCTCCAGCTCGCATACACTTCAACGGCTCCATACTCTGGATCGTCGTCGGCCCCTCCCATTTTCTTTTTTGGCGCCTATTTGCTTTGTATTCAAGTACCCCTTACGCATGAGAGCAGGAGCGTGGTGGGGGAACTACAGTACCCCATGACTTTGTCAGCGGGGCTGAATAGGGCATTCGCGGTTGGTGTGATGGCTATTCTCTTCGGCGTCGTGTCTCCCGGGTGGATAGGGGACTGAAAATAGTGGGGGACGGAGGTTTACAAGTATGTGACTTGATTCCTGAGCTGGGTGGAGTAAGGGTGCAAAGCTTATGATACTGGTTTTAGAGGTGTGACTAGAAACCCTGCGCGTACAAGACGCTTAAGCCTGGCGAGCAATTTGGAATTTGAATACTGGCGTTCAAGAAATTATCGTAGAGACATGGAAGAGCTGTGGAACGCATTGCTGAGAGTCTCCCCAGCACCCAAGCACCAAAGATTGCGGAGACTCACTCAACAGCGACTCATCTCCACTGGTATTCTGAAACGACACCTAGCTCATCTTCGTCGTGAAAGAAACACAAGTACTGGTTCAGAGTTCACGCAAAGCTTGTGCGAGCGAAAAGAAGTGGATATAGAAACCTGTTGAAGTATTTTCTATTCAAATTCCTAAACTTGAACTGTCACTTGGTTTGATGATTGATCTGATGTATTTGGGTATTATTATTATTTGCTGACTTCCTTATAAAAATTTATACAGGAATGCTATCATGCTTTCTTCCCTCTAGTCATCTCAGACCTTCAGTTCACCATTTCTATAAGGACTTTACCTCTAGCTGAAAGACCAACTTAGTAGGTTTCTCGAGAATTCCATCAAGTGTTCGTTACCTCTTGGCCCTTTAACGAACAACTTTTCAGGGTGTCTAAACCGCATAGAAAACCCCCTATCTCTGGCTTCGAGAAACGAAGATCCCAGGCCCCGAATCTCTTATATCGTGGAAGTTACAAACAAGGACAGACGCCACAAGAACAGCTCACACACTCTGTCGTTCCAGTGTCGCTCGGCAAGACATCATTCCCACAGCGCAAGCATGTCAGCTGCTTCTTTCTGATTCACCTCCTACAACCCCCTTCATTCGCATGTCCCGGTACAGAAAAGCCGCAAATAGCGTTCGCAACATGGTCTCCACAATACCACTCTTCTGCTCTGCTTTCCATAAGCTGTAGGCAATGAATGCCGTTGGAAGCGCACAGATGTTTCAAAGTGGTAGGCCGGAAGCACTCTTGGCTGAGTCTGGCTTTGCAAAGCATACACACCACCTTCCTAGGTAGCTCCTTCATGTCCGTCTTCAAGTGTGCCAGCATTAGGGTTTTCGTGCGTCGAGTAAAGGCTTTGGAATAATCGGGGATCGATGCGCGGAAATAGGAAATGGTGGACCTTGTATTCGACATTCTCTGTGTTTGTCTTCGCTAGAGGTTCTATGTCATGGCCTTTGGGGATATGCACTTTACTAAACGGGGAGTGCATCCGTGATTTTGGCCGCTTTTCAGCAGGGGGATTAAGGCAGTGATAGCTTCGCTCGGTGAGTTTCACCTTCATGGTTGTGTTTGAAGCTGGCAGACAATGTGCTGGATGGATGTCGGCAGATAGTAGCGTTCATGCTCTGTTTGGCATGGAGAAGGAGTAGTTTTTGGAAAGCTTACAAAAGCAAGGTCGATCAATGGCCTCGTTGGGTTATTTCATGCTATCTAGTGGTCGTGAAACAGCACAGTTCATCTTGTAGATTTTGCATACCGAGTTCATGGAAACCACCCCCTCTCTAGGATACCTCTTTAACTTGGTACTATGCCTTCTCTTTCGTACTAATTCTTCTCATAGCTGAACTCGCAAAACGAATACGTTTACTTAGATATCATTTACTGCCTCTCGTTCTCAACCTCGCATTCTTGCTAGCGAAAGAAAATGTAATGAGTCTTTTCGACGTTCACCCATCCTCAAGCAAATTTGTTCTCGAAAAGACACGATATCAAATTGTATTTTTTACAAGAACTGCAGCAACCATCAGCCCTTGCACTCACTTGGAATATCTTTCTTCCCTCTAAACCATACACCGCGACCTAATCTTCCCCTACCAATCCTCAACCTCAAAACAACACTCTTTCATACCATGTCCCCTTCTCTCTTCCATCTCTCCTCTCTCAAAATAGTCCTTTCCAATCTCTGAACCATATCCCCTAAAACTTCTTTCGCCAACCCGACTTACGAAGCACACTCACGAAAATTTCACTTCTATAATACATGAGTTGTTGAAACGAACTGGAAGTCATGTTGATTCAACATTCATGAGCTAACTTTTCGCCTTTAAGACGTTGACAACCCGTCTCTTTCGCATCTTGAAAATTTCACCTTTTGTTTTTACTTTCCAAGTATGATTTTTCTACTGCTGTTTTCGGTATCTTTGTGATAAGGAGCAATGAATTCTCCAAAATTATAAGATGGTTTTTCGAGACTGCCATCACGATCTTGACTGATGTTACCAGTAAAAGCAACGACAGATGGCTCATATATTCACCTGTAGGACTGCATGGATAGGTTCTGAACTAGAAATTTCGCGAGCGGTTTCCGCTTCCTGCAATGCTGAGATGTAAGATTGACTGTGAGCTCTAAAAGACCTCTACAATCTGATCATCGTCATCCTCCTCCGCTTCCCTTTGCGTAACCATGCTTCCTCCACTTGCAGCCCCTAACCTTCGTTGCCTGTTTTGGGTATCCTCACCATCGACCTCGTCCCCCATGAGAACCTGCACAACCCTCTCACATACTTCTCTTACCGTCTCATCCTCAATTTCTAAATGCAATTCTCGAATAATCACGTATGCCCCGGCCTCCTTGATTGTGTTTTTGCCCATTTCCCCTCCCTTCGTCACTATGAGAAACAAGGTCTCTAGATGGTTTCTTATGATTTTTATATCCTCCTCCCTCCTGTGCTCTGGCCCTAAGAATTGCAACTCAGCCAATAATTCTTCCGTCTCCACTTCTGTAAAACTCGGGTCAGGTCCGCAGAGCGGTAGCAGTAGTTGCGGAAGTACGGACAAGGGTGGCTGAAGAAGAAACCGAGGTGACGAGTGGGAGAGAGCGATGTTTTTGAGGAGGGAGGAAACGCCGAGCCGCCGTATATGGGAAGAGTGGGTTGTGAAGGGGAGAAAGGCGGTGAGGGGAGGGAGGGAAGGGTCGTGAGGGGTGGGCGTGAGGAGATGGGTTGTAATCTGTGGATGCTGAGGAGATAGACAGTTAGCGGACGGTTGACCATGAGGGAAGGAAAGACTCACCTTCGCAAGATCAGCGAAGAGGTAGGCTAGGTAGTCGAAGCTCGCGGCGGTGTTATAGTGGGCATCGGCACCGCGGTTGAAGAGATCGATCAATTGGTCTAGTGCGAGCAACGAAGCGGAGAGTTTGGGAACAACGGAGCGCTTGAGCGTGCAGAGGCGCGAGAAAGAGTCGGATTTCGCCATGTTGGCCAAGAGCATGGAGAACTCATTCGCGTTGGGTTCTTTAGGGCTCTGTGTAGTTGCTGGTCAGTTCGGAGGGATATAAAAGTGTGGGACTCCAGAGGGACCACGGACATACTGTTACGCGAAGGAGGATAGATTCGAGAAAGGCGTCGTCCTCAGCGAGGGACCTAAGGACCTCGGCATCGGTAGAGATATTGATGAGGATGGTCAAAGCATTCTTAGCTATGGGCTAGAGTGGTAGACAGGTCAGCGTGATGTCGTTGGCAAATGTAATGGCGATGGAGCTCCTACACACAGCGTAGTCCTTGACCAGCACCTTCAAGTCTTTCACCGGCGTCAGCTGCCCGGTCTTGAAGATCTGCGGCTGCATCTTCGAGTAGGGGACTAGATTCTCAGTTGCTACGACGTAAAAGCCCATGATCAGTAGTGCTCTGACGTCCTGAATAATCTTAGGGACAGTACCAATCTGTCGTATCTGAGTGTTGCCATGGTGCAGAAACTCGACAAGCTGGATGAAAGGACGCTTCAGAGACGTCCGTTGCGGTTGTGGAGTTTCGGAGTACACGAACCTCTTCTAATTCGGTGGGCATGTTGGCGTGGGTTAATGTTATGGATTTCCGAAAGAGCTTGATGTCAACCCTAACCCCAAATACGTAGGGCTGAAGTAGATAATCAAATTTTATGTTCAGGTCACGTGCATTGATATCTGCGCATACCTTAGGCAGGTAGACCGTGTGAAGGCGTCTACGCAGTAATGAATCAAAGTTTCGATATTACAGCGATCAAGAGGTAATTTCGTGAGCTCTAGTGCCACTCGACATGCTCTTCTATTCTGAATACCAGCCCACAGCGCCTTGCTGTATAATAAAATCTTTGAGATGCATCCATGTTATTGTTGACCTAGCACAGCAAATTACTCTCTCTGACTAGGATTTCCGGTAACTGCTCATCAAACCCCCGTTTTCCGCTCTCATAAATTGCCAGTGGATGCATGGGCATCCGATTTGGTATTATCTTCAGGTTCTCCGCGGTATCACGCCTGCTTCTCCAATTCTACCAGAGGAGCCAACTACCTCCTTGCCATTCTTGTACACAGGTCCGACATTTCTCTCATTAGCTGGTGCACTAGGAGCAGCCTTCCTAGTACGGTGGTTACTTTTCTTAGGTGTTACTCCACCTTCTCCGATCTTAGCTCGAGGACTGCCTGTGTTTCCGGCTTTGTTTTGCTCCGCGCCTATCTTCTCTTTAGTGAGAGCACCACTAACACTCGGCTTCGATGGTGGACTCTGTTTTTGGGGCATCGCTTGGGCGTTTTTATTACTGACTTGAGGCTGAGACTTCTCGCTCACAGCTTTGGGTAGGTTACTAATGTCTCCGTCTTTAGCAGGAGCTAGGCTGGTGTCCGGCTTTGCTGGCAAGTTTTGTTTTGTGGGAATTGTCCCGGTTTCTCCAAGGTTGCCAACTGAACTCGGTGTCACTTGACCGGTTTTGTTCGTAGATCCGACCTCTTTTGCCATACTAGTGCTAAGGCAGTCTATCTCCTTTCCATCCTTCGTAGCTTGAGCAACGGCCTTCTTCGGCATCGGACCAAAAGCTCGATATTGCAGATTTTCCTTACTCTCCGCTTCTGCGAAGAGGTTATCTATCTTTCTTCCATCTCCAATCCCTGCGCTTTGTATCACCCGATGTGCCCTCCGGAATTCATCGCGAATGGCGATAATGCCATTATGTACAACGGTCCGAGCGATGTTATGATCAATCTCAAAAGGATCTTCAATTGCGAAGAGATATCTATGCCTGATCTCTTTCTGCTCTTGCCCGGGAGCTGTTGGCTCACTGAGGACAGTCTTTGCGCCGATCCAACCCTTTTGGGCTTTCGATACGAGACCCCCTTCTGTGCGGATTGAAAGTACGCCAGTGGACCAGGAGAAGCCACTATATCCCTGCGCAAAATATTGAAAGAAGCCGCGAAGTAGAGATCCCACAGTGTCTGCGCGGTTGTGGGTGAGCATTCCACGTTTCGCAAGATCCACTATCTCGTCCTCCGATCTCCAGAAACGGACGTTGCACCCATTGATCACAATACCGTTCTCTGGGGACTTGTCTTGCGCAGCCTTGCGGGTTACCTGAAGATTTGGAGCCACAGATGGCTGAGCGACATTAACCAGATAATGCAAAACCATAAGTACATAGCCATAGGATGAGAGTGTCCCGTGATATGGGCTGTTGATCTTTCGACGCTTGGCCCATGCTTTTACAAAAAGTATCATTGGACGAACTCTCCAGTCACAAAGTCCATAGCATTTTAACAGGTGAGTGTTGTGCACAGCCAGCTGGTTCGAAAAATTGATGTCGCATTGGATCCCGATCCCAGATTTTGGGAAATCAAGATGGTGCTCAGGAGGAGCGCGGTACCTTTTCAAAACATCTGTCAAGGCTTGCAGATTCGAACGCGCGATGGCGAGGTCTGTGTAATCGCTATTGGGACCATACTTCCCGACCGCTTCTCTGAAGTTCATGATAACGAGTCTTTCAGCAGGCTCATACCATCCTTCTTTAATTGCCAGATCATATAAACGGACAAGCTCTTCATCACTAAACATAGATAAGTCGGTTGCCTTTTCCGTTTTCACAGCTGAGGCCACTTTAGGATTCTTAGGATCTTGAGTTTTCTGTTCATTAATTTTAGTAACATCTTGGTGAGAGAATGGCTTGCCAGAAGTAACGCTCGCTGAGAAGTGCTTGAGTTCGTCAACCTTGGCATCATCAACAAGGTTGATGCATGGAACAGATATCTCCCTAGAGTTTTGATTGACGCCGCCCTCCTTAGCCGTAGCTGCTACAATAACCTCGACCTTCGCACTATCAAGATTCACGGGGTCGTTGGTTTTAGGTCCAGTGTCTAGGTGAGGATTTTGGGTGGCCTTGGACGTTTGGGTGCTCTGCATATGGTCACGCGCAGCCCCATCTACCGTGGGGGGGTTCTCCTTTTTCGCAGCTTTCTTTGGATCTTCGGTCTTCTTTACCCTCTTAGGCTTTGGCGGTGCATCTCTTTCCTTCTCATACTTGGCTCGCTCCTCTAATAGCTTAGCTGCAAGTTCGGGCGTAGGTTTTTCGCAGAATTTGATGATGGGAACCCTTGTTTTTGTGAGTAGTCGAACGCCATATCCTAAGTCTAAGAGGGCCTTCTCAAGAAGCCTCGGAATGTCCGACTCTGGAGACGATGATTCGGGCTTCGAGTGTGGAGATACAAGTGCCAGATCCATGTCTGCTGAGTGCGTAGCAAATCCAGAGGCGAGACTACCAAAACATTTCAAGCTAACCGATTTCTCGTCGAAGGCGCCGTCTTTCTTACGCTCATGCTCGGTGATAGTTTTGCAACAGACCTCCTCGAGCACTAGCCTTAGAGCTTCTTTCTCTTGAAGCTCGTCCAGACTGATGGTAGCTTTAGGGATCTCTACGCCGGCTAGCTGTTCCAGAAACACGGCTTGTGCTCGTACTGATGCGTCGGACATTTGGTAGTTGCTTGTTGGTCGAATTTGGTTGTGGTTTTGAGGCTGAGGGCTGTTTGGTTCGTAGAGTTGCCGGTTAAGGGGTATAGGCCGGGGATACTGCGCGTGCTGGTTCTGGTTCCGGGTGGCGAAGTTTGCGTAAGGTGACTGCTGTGGTGGTAGAGATCTATGGGGGCGATAGTTTGCTGAGTTCAACATAGTAGTCGAATTAGGCACTGCATGCATGCCACGGACATCCACATAAGGGTGCCGCGACTCGGGTTGCTGTCCGTTTAAGCCATGCTGGACGCGATCTCGGCTAGCATTTGGCAAAGATTCTTGGTAGACTGGTTGGTAACTACGTCTCCCATTGAAATGAGGATTCGGAGTCACACTAGACTGCCCATACGCAGGTCGATGGGCATCCTGACCCTGCTGAGCTTGGGAAAAAGTAGGATTTTGCAAAGACCGTCGTGTGCCTGGCGGGTGCGAGCTGAGGCTAGCAACTGATCTGATGGATGGAGCCAGAGGCTGGTGCCCTCTGGTCCGACCTTCCTGCTGTCTTCCCTGGACTTCCGGTGATTGCTGACGTGACGCTGGAAGAGCTCTACCTGGGGACTGGGTTTGGCCATTTTGTTTGCCTGACGTTAATTGCTGCGCTTGGTTCGCAGGTGGTTGTTGTTGAGCTTGGTTATTTTGCTGAACCACCGGTAGGTCTGCGGAAGTTTGGCTACCGTTACTGAGGATCATTCCTCGCAAGTGGGTTTCGAGATCCATAGTTCTTTGCAAGCCGTCATTGGCCGTAGGAATTGGTAGATCGTCCATCTTGTCGCCCTTGAGAGCACGTTGGATTCACAGACAGTACCAGCAATCTAAATAACGAATAGCTGTTACAAGCTCTCCCAATCACTGCATAGCTGCTCTTTCGTTCAGTTGAATATGTCCAGCCATAAGTCCCCACTCTCTTATGTATTCACCTACGTCAGCCAGTAATCAAACATGTATGGTCACCTCAAGCATGTAAAATACAGTCTACCTTGCAACAATACAGCGATATTTCGACCAACTTGATACCTTATTCATGGACTGAGAACTCAATTGTGATTGGTTCCATTCCATGGGAGCGAAAGTGACAGTGATCTGCAACGAGCCGCAATGCCACTAACGCTAGCGCTTTAGCGTTATGCCGGTATTTGAATACCGCTAACTGCAACTAGCCAGCAACGTCCGCAGCACAATTGGGAAAAGCAACAAAGACGCCGTCGCCTTTATTGAGGGTTACTCACCTTCACCCTCACTGTCTCTTCAGCAGATGCTACTATGTCATTATGAGGAAATAGTAACAAGTATTGCGAACTGCGCAACCAATCCCTGTGCCCCATTTGCAGGCCAATTCACAGCGCCCCTCACCAACACCTTTCAAGTCACCTTACCCATCCCGATCAGTGTCTATCATCAATCCAGTTCTTCTGAATTTAATCCATCAGCGTCACAATGATGAGTGCCTCCCCAGCTGACCGCACCCCAGGCCGGACACCCACCGGTGGACAGCCGCAAGTGATGCGCCGACCCAAACCTGCAGATCCTATGGTTAGGCCAAAGCCGAGAAACAAGCCACGCCCGCAGGGAACTCCTAGCATAAACGGAGTTGGTGGTGCTCATTCAAATGGCCGTTCAGTCCCTGGCCAAGGCCAAACGCAAGTCATGCCGCAACACCCTGGGAGACCTATGGTCGTACCACCTCGACGCCCTTCGCCTAGCATTCCCAATCTTCCTGACGACTCAGAAATCAAAACCAGCGGCTTCAGTTCCCCTGCTTTGGCGCCATACACGGATTTCCCCCTGGTGACGACAAAGCGGGCTTTCATGGAAGGGTTACGGCATCATGTTATCCGATTTGCTAGTAAGAAGAGTGTTGACCCACAGAACACCGAGGAATTCACTCGACCAGTACGGCTGCACCGCCGAGATCCTCGTGCTCCGCCTGGTGGTGGAGGTGGGAACAAGGACGATGATATGGCGATGGATGGAGTAGACTCTAAGGACGGTCTGATTGATAGCAAGGAGAGGGAAAGGCAAGAGTTGCTCAAGGCTCAGAGGGATGCCGCGCGGGAGGCAGAGATGGCTCAGGTGGCACCATCAGCGAACACAGGAGGCCAAAAGAAGCTGAATGCATTCAAGAAAAAAACGCAGCAAATCTATCGAAATGACAAAACCGACGAGCAAAAGGCTGAGTCAAAGCTGCGTTATGAAGAAACGTTGCCTTGGTTCATGGAAGACTTTGACAACAAGCAAACGTGGGTTGGTAGTTACGAAGCCGCACTTTCGGAGACCCACATGATACTGGTTCACGGACAGGACGGCACTTTCAGGATGCTTCCGTTGGAAAGATGGTATAAATTCACCTCAAAAAACCAATTCAAGTCTTTAACGATAGAGGAGGCAGAAGCCCGGCTCGACAAGAAGGTAACTCAGCCAAGATGGTTCCAAAGAGGGGAATTGGATAAGATAGCCAAAGAATCGGAGAAACAGAACTCGAGACAAGCGAAAAAGCTCTGGCTGGGGAAGATTGACGGTGATCAAGCGTCTCGATCTACGATCACCAAGAACGAGCATGTAGATGCCGACGATCTCGATTTTATTGAAGATCGGTTTGCAGATGACGAAGAAAACGGCATGTTCGAGGTAGAAAATGAGGAGACCAAAGAGGCTGAGGAGCGAATCCAGCGGGATCAGAAACAAGCGAACATATTTGACCTCAAAGACGAGAAAGAGTATGACAAACAAGACCGATTGGAAAAGAAAGAGAAGGAGACGGAGAAGAAACTTGGAAAGGGTGTGAAAAAAGCCTTGATGAAGCGAGAAAAGAATTTTATTTACGATTCGGACACGGAAGACAACCCTTACTCAGAAACGGTTAGGCCTAAGACAAGACTCATGAAAACCCTGCTGATTAGAGATACAGAGTGAATCCGAAGACACAGAGACAGAACTTCGCAAAGAAGAAGAACGCAAGAAAGAAGAAGAGCGGAAGAAGGACGAAGAGGAGAAGAAGACAGCATCCGATCGAGAAAAGTCCAAAACCTCCAAAAATTCCTCCGGCAACACTACGCCAGTTCACAAGTCTAGTAGGCCATCGAATCTTTCCAAAAAGCCTTCTACCAACAATCTCAAGCGTCCCGGATCTCCTAATCTATCCGAAGCAAGCGGCAACGAGTCCTCCCGGAAGAAACACAAAAAGCAACACGCAACGTCCTCCCAACCCCAGTCATCTACCCTCAAACCTCCATCCCGCCCCATGTCTCCTGCTAATGCCCCACCATCCTCCGCCCCAGAAGCTAGCCGTTCGGCTAATCTTAGCCAACGCAAATCACCCGCCATCCACACTTCTGGCGCTCGGCCTGAGAAACGCGCCCGCCCAGATGCCGGTTCAGGCAGTGACGTTGGTTCTGGTGGTGAGATGAGCGATGGGAAAAGGAAGAAGCTCAAGCTTAAGCTCAGCCAACCTTCAAGTAAAGGAGTAACCCCGCAAGGAAGCAGAGCCGGGAGTCCAGAACGGGGCGGTGATGGAGGCACCAAGTCCAACGCGGGAAGCCAAGCTTCTGGTCCTGGTACGTTCACTTACACATCTAAATCCATTTGTCCGGCCCCATCTCTATCATGCATCTTATTAACATAAATCTTCGCCCACACAGACACATTCGTCTACCCCACCGGCGCCGAACTCCAAGCCCACGTCCCACCGGAAGGCATCAGGTTAAGTGAGCTGATGAAGTTCTTCCCGGGCGCCGCACGTCCGGAGCGCAAGGGGAAATTCGCGGATGTGATGAAGGCGCATTTGCGGTATGATAGGGCTACGAAGTTGCTGACGCCGAAGAACAAGTGAGTTGAGTTGTGTGTGGATGAGACGGGCTGAGACGGTGTTGCGTGTTATGAGGGGGCGGTGGCTATGGCTGTAAGTGAGGTTGGGCGAGGTAGGTGGAAGCGTTGAGTGATGGTTTTGGGCCGTAGATGGGTCGCATGCCAATAAAGCATTCTATTCGCTTGGGGTTGGGGTCTTTGAATTTGCTAGATTAATCAGATGTCTAGTTCTTCAATCCAGTCCTATTTTGCAACCGCATGGCCGCCAACTTCCGGTCACTCCAATCGATGCGTTTAATCATCTCACACATCTCTCTTACCGTTTTGAAGAATCGCACTCCTGATGTGATATGCATTCGCACACGTGGTTATGCGCTGTAAAGCGAGAAAGGGGCTGATTGATGATCGAAGATCAGTAGACATTCCGTGTTAGCTTCAAAGTATAGAACGGATTATCTATATAAATCCAATCTGCTGGCTTTGATATCTTTAGACGTCCCATCTCCCCAAGTCCAACATTCCCCACCCTTTCTCCCTCAATAACCACTCTACAACTGACCCATGGCATCGCTGATATGAAAAAAACGAGTGATATATATTCGACACTGGGTGGTTTAAAGAAGGGGGGGCAAGTTTTGCTACATAGACAACCCCTCTTTCATCGACGAAGGAACTGCAAACCCACCATCACCCAACCCTGTCACCTGCACCCGGTTGCCCAAGAATACCATAGCAAATCATGCCAATAACGAGGTACATCGTCACTCGTTGCTCGTCATCTGCTCTCACCTGGTTTTTTTTTTGGCTTTTTTTGAGGGGAATTTCGAATTTCGACAAGACTGTTTTGAAGAAAATCAAATACACAACCGCTTGTGAGGATAGTCCAGCCGTGGCGCGTTCGTATGGTTGCTTGAGATTATCAATATACGCGATGTGGGTTTTTTCCCGATGGGGATATTGTAGATTGTTGAGGGATGGGGGTGGGGGGTGGGGGTTTGGAGAGGATTGAGGTAAGTAGGTGAACGGCCATTCTGGTTGGTTTTCTTCTTTTTTCTTCTTTTTTTAGATATGACAAATATCGCCCAACGGACCTGCAACCCTCGCGGCGAAGAGATGGATTCAGTGACGTAGTTTCCAGCATTGGTTTGGCAGAAGAGTTGGGATGGGGGTGGTGGTTGGATATGGTGGAAGTAGGAGGATGGGGGAGAGCATGGAGAGGTGAGAGATGGGTCCGGTATAGCATTAGGCACGATGTTACGTATGGCGTGTTTTTATAGATGTATACCAGGATCGGTTTGAGGGGGGGAAGAGAAAGCCAGTGGTAGAGGGTAATAAGGTCGTCATTGTTAAGGTTCTTTTCTTCAAGTGTGGATGTAAGCAGGGATGGTGGGGGCGGTGGGATGGTATGTTTGTGAATGGGAAAATGGTGAGGTTGATGGAGTGGCATGGTGGAGCGAAATGGTGGAATTAGAGCGCTGTGGAGTTAGGTTCGTAGCTAGTTTCAGCAGAGATTCATGTCAGACACTCATGTCACTACTTGCTCTTCCTTCCATTTCTGAAGGACGGTGTTTGGGGTGAAAGTGGGAGGGGTTTGCACGTGTAGAAGAAAGGGCTGTACCAGTAATGTCAACAGCACATAGATCTATGGCCTTAGTCGACCCTTTTCATTCCTCAATCTTGACAACCACCGCCTACGGCACCCAATTTCGACTCGAAGATACTGCTCCACTTTGACAACCACAACCCCCTATCTGCCCATCATCTCTGGCTCGCATTGAACGCCATATCCATCATGTTCTACGACCCCTCGAATTGTCGAAGGGAGTCTTGACATGCCACTGCATACACCTGTCGAACAATGGCTGCCACTCGAATTCGCAAATCTCGCATCCACACACACAGCCACCTGGTCCGTCATATTCGCGACTACAATGAGTGCACATCCGCGCCATCCTCTGCCACCCCAACTCATTATTCACACACGTGCGCTTTTGCGTCATATCCCAAGGTCGGTGATCGATATGTTGGTAGACATGGAATACGCAGAAGCGCGCGGACGGTTTGCGGTCTAAGAGACCGAAGCAGCGATTGAACTCGGCGCACTCTCGCCAGATGTCCCACATAGTAGGGCAGAAAAATTCGCGGGGGCATGTGCGTTTGCAGAGTATGCAAATCAGGTTTCGCGGGAGTACTTCCATACCGCTCTCAATACGGGCGATGACGAGGGCTTGGGCGCATTTGTTGAGGGGTTGACGTGGGACAACGTCACGGAAGTAGCGGTTTGTAGCTCGCAGGCACGCGGTAGAGACAGGATCGGCATATTTGGCGATCTCGAGTAAAAGCTCCATAGGGAGTAATGCAAAGCGAGAGTGGGTAGCTGGCACATGGGTTGTAGTCCCCTTTGGCTTGGCCTTAAAAAGGCGCTTTGGAATAAGTCTTTTCAGGAGACTGAGCTTCCTGACCACTGAGCGTAACTTTGAGGGTCCCTTTGGCGGCATTTCCTCAGAAGGTTTCGGCATGACGGGGACTCTGGTGCAAGAACAACGAGAAGGACCTCGTTGATATTCTTGGACATCGGTGGTTGATTTAGCCTTGGATTTTGATTTAGGCATGGTGGGTGATCGGGGTGATCGTGGTGATCGCCGGTTGGAGTTGTGCGAGCAAGAAGCGGCTTTGGTAGGGACAAATTATTGAAGCTGGCACTCCTCTGAATAGCGATCGTGCATCAAGTAAATAATCGTGCAAGGTCCTACATGGTGCAAAGCTCTTGGACGTTGGAGCAGAAACTGCTCAGACGAGATGTTTTGTAAGGGGTTGGTTGGATATCCAGTCCAAAAAAGATTGATATAGAAACGCGCTAAAAGTGGGTGCAGTGAGTATGAATGAACACTCATCCAATGATATCACGACCTTAGATATCATAGAAAGGCTATTTCATCCTGATTGTCTCTGTGCAATATTTTCTGTTACTCTGTATCTTAGATGGAAGGTACTGGGCAGCTTTAATGAGTCTGCTTCACGTAATACCGTTCTCATTCTATCAGAGAAATCTTTCGGCTCCATGTTTAGCCGACTGTCAGGTGAATACCTAGAAAGACTGGACGTCAAAGCTCAGGCACGCGAAGTGACGTAGCAGAATTTTTTAGCTTTATTGTGGCTTAGAGTATGCAAGCAGCACATGTGGCCTTGAATACGCTTGGTTTTTCAAGGAGCCTCCATTGTCCTTTGGTTTTGCACATGGTTTCAATCTTGAAGCTCTGCTGGGAATGAATAATGAAAATGTATTGGCATCTCGTCAACAACAATAATATAAAGGGGTTATAAATGCTCGAGGGAAAAGCATTTGGTGAAAGAGCCTAAAAAATCCATATTTTTATGATTTGGCTTCTTTTCTCCTTGGTATAATAATTTCCAAGACTCTCGCATGGTCAACGCGTTGTAATATCTTGTCCTTTGGTCCCTGAAGCACTGGTAAGGTAAGCGTCTCGTTAACAAGGTCACCATCTTTGGAAACAGATCATATACTTGCTCGAGATTCATTGAGCGCTTTCTGACCAAGGATTGATGGGGGCGAATGCCACGGATTAGAAGATACTGAGGTAGGCCGGTGCGACGAAACATCGAAGTCGGTTGAAAACTAATCAATAACCCATCATGTTTAGGTAGACTTTTACCCTCGGTCCTTGATAATTACGATGGATTGTGGATCGATTCTCTGCACCGCGTGTATTGAAAAAGTGCCACAGTGGGATCCCCATCCTTTTACGGATGTACTGGTGAGTATAGCCTGGGTGTTACTGATATAACAGGAGAAGAACAACCACTAGTGCTTCATTGGATTTACCAGCGGAGATATCATTGTGCTTTTCCGGACTGTCTGCAACCATCTCACTCTTCTTAGAGGATGATTTCATGCTTGGGGAGTATGCGAGATGTCAGAAGTCTAGCTATACCACTAGCACATACTTCTAGTTACAATCTTATCGATCATTGGAGAGCCGTAAGTAGTCCATACCCGATGGTTGAATCGATCCATTTTGCAGACATTCGAGGATCTCGAATTTGATGTCTTACGATAAAAATACTAAATTGCTGGGTGGTGAGACGAAGCAAGCATGCAGTATTATCATACAGTTGCTTCAACATGATGGCTGAGAGCATTTATAAAAGAATCTGACAATGTCATGAGTGTGCAGTACGATAAAGAAGACACGATCAGTAGACGTTGTGACGTTGTAGTCGCTGCTCATATTGCTCCGCTAAGAAAGCGGGTCTGCGGCTAACAAAGGCCGGCGTTACCTTGAGAGTCCTTGTATTCAGCCGGCAGTGCACCAAGCCATCTGGAGTATGGATCAAGCCCAATTAGTACTAGTGCTCTAGAAGCGAGCTCTAGCGCTCGGCGTTGTAGTTAGCATGGTGCATCAGGGAGTTTGGTGCATTATCAAGTAAGGTAAGTGAATATATTTTACTTCTAGCAAAGGTAAGTCAAGCTCATACCTGACTTTCCTCTTATCAGCAAGAACAACAGATACATGCTACATAGCCACATCTGTTCATTACAGTAGTGGTGGTAGCATCTTAATGTTCGTTCTCCCCCAATGATTTCATCCAGTAATCACTTTACAGTGCATCCGAGAACCGCTCTAGAGCCGATCCAGAATAATGCTGTTGTACAAGGACTTATCGAGGGAAATGAAAACTAGAATCAGTCCACGAAATATCGCGCTATAAGTATCTTAAGATTACCTTTCGAGATAAACTATAGTAGATATAATCATCGCATCCTTATTATCGTAGACTTCTGCACTAGAAACACAATGGTCAACCGTCTTGAAGGCCGAGTGGCAGCCATCACTGGGGCAAGCTCTGGGCTTGGACGAGCAATTGCTCTAACCTATGCAAGAGAAGGTGCCGCGGTCGTCTGCGCGGATCTCCAGCCCAATGCTCGAACCGACACGAAAGGCGCCGAAGAGTCTCAAGTACCAACTCATGAATTGATTATCGATGACGGCGGAAAAGCAAGCTTTGTGGAGACTGACGTTCGCGACGAGATTCAAGTCGAAGCACTTGTTGGCTCTGTGATCAAGGATTTTGGACGTTTGGACATGTATGCTATTTGAGTTCTTTAGTAAGAATTCAGGCGGAGAGGTTTTAATGGCAGCACCGCAGTATGGTCAACAACGCGGGCATAGCAATTGACGTCGACGGACTCGCTGCAAAACCTGGTGGCAATCGTATCCACGAGACAGCGACCGAGACATTCGATCTTACAATGAACATCAATGTTCGCGGTGTCTTCCTTGGATGTAAATACGCCATCGCCCAGTTCCTCAAGCAGGATCCTCTGCCGGTTAACAGCAGAGGTGATTTCACTAGAGGTTGGATCGTCAACACGGCAAGTGCAGGTGGTCTGGTCGCTCTGGTTGGCGCTCCAAGTTATATTACTTCGAAGCATGCGGTGGTGGGGATGACGAAGCAGGTTGCAATTGATTATGCGAAAGATAAGATTCACTGCAACGCGCTTTGTCCTTCATGTGAGTTCATCATACCTGAATTCATCTACTGTACACCCCACTACTCAGGCCAGGGCTGAAACCTTGGTAGTTGTGGACACGGCGTTGATCGCGGCAATCACCAGGGACACTGAGAACCCAGTAGCCGTGGGTACGAAACAAGTCCTGGTTGCAGGTCATCCTTGGGGAACTCTGGGTCAGCCAGAAGACGTTGCGAGAGCAGCTGTTTTTCTGGCGAGTGAAGATGCTCAATGGATTACCGGTACTTCACTGGTGATTGATGGTGGATACACAGCTCAGTAGTTGTACATCAGCCATGCCTGATGCGTCAAGGTTTACAGAATTGAGTCTGCCCTATATTTACGGATTGAGACATACGTGCCCGTGGTGCCCATATTTGCATTCGACAAGCAGCTTTGATGATTGTGGTTTCAAATTCATACTTCATCCATCTAGAGACAGCAAGAACGCGACGATACCAACCACATTAATCATCCATCATTGCGGTAATGACACTATCATCGCGTGCAAAGACCGAATTTCTTAGCAACCAGGAGAATGTATCGGAACTGCTGTATCTGCATCTCAAGTTCGCCCTGGGAAACAGCGACGCATTCTGGCACAGTTGAAGACACAGGTCTGATGTACACACCTCCAACTCGGCAGTTGAAGTATACAGGTACTACCCATAGCTTGCCATCAACGTCGGCCAATCCGAGCGCTCGGCGATCGAGCCAACCCATCGAAACATACATGCGTTTGCCAAGTCCCACCGCATAACACTCAACCGCGAACGAACAACTCCTGAACTTACATATCGAACTTGCAGACCTCTATACCCTTTTACTTTATTCGCCTTCCAACATGCTTGATCTTCCCTGAACCAATTATCATTACCTTTGCTGCTCCTCTCTTCATGCCACTCTGATACATCACAAGCCTTCGCTTTCCGCTTCGCCTCTCAGCCCATCTTTATTTCCATCATGCGGCTTCAACATACCTCCATACCCTACTTCCAATCTTAAAAACCTGCCGTCTACAAGCATGGCCTTGTCCTGGCCGTGTAGAATTCCCCCTCTTTTTTTAATCTTGCCCTTCTCTGCAATGAGTTATTGGAATTATCTAGCAATTACTGCAAGGTTGTCGTATTCATTTGTAACGACTATGCGTTCTTATAGATTTCGGGTCGCTCTTTATCTTGTATACGATGCATTGTTATCCGCTCGTTTTTTCGGTTTGTCGATGTCACTTGGAGGGCTGACGGCCAGATGGGACAAATCATATTCATATACGGGAAGTTCCCTGGCCTAGCGCTGGGGTTGGATCTCTGGTGACGAAGTTCAAGGTTGAGAGCATATGCGTGTCGGGAAACCTTTCTTGGCTAAGAGTAGCCAATTTGTTCTCAGTTATCAAGTTTTTTCCGAGACTGCTGTGCACTTCTACGGTATGGTGTAAAAGTAGGTCTAATGTATGGAGCATCATCCACAGATGGAGAAGCTATACCTAGTTTTAAGACTTTGAAATTCACACAGCAATGCGAGCCCTACTTGTGAAATGTCTCTGCACATTAAACAAAATCTGTTCTTCCAAACAATATGCATCCTTGAAAATAGGTTTCGCAAATGGCCACAGCTCCTCCGGACTCAATTCCTGACTTGCCAAAGGCGGATACGGGATGGATGCATTGTGCTTATATCAATTACTGAACTTGTACTATGGCCAATATGTCAAAAATGGCTGATCAATCTTCGGAGACTATGTGAAGATCGTTTTGAATGTCACTTCTACGGCAAATTGTTTGTGCACAAGGAATTAGTAAGCCTGCTCCAAAATCTCCCATCCACCGCTCCGCCTCAATCTCTTGCCGATTCCCGAGCATTGCGAAGAACTTTAAGGCTTCATCCACAGCGTTGGCGCGGTCTCCAGAGCCTACCCACCTTCCTGTACATCGCTGCGCGCTTGCCCGAGAATAGAGGGAGCAGGCAATCGATTCAACAGGGCCGTATGAAGCCTGGCTAGCGTAGCTATATTCTGGGGTGAGCTGCTGCTAATGAGATCTCTGGTCCAAAACATCTCTTGAAGTTTTGAGTCTATCGGTGAATCTGAAAAGCGTGAGTTCCCGGCCGAAGCAGCAAATAAGGGCTAACGAACTTGTGTCCCTCTCGGGAAAACCCTTCCAGATGAGCTTCGCCAATATCACCCACAAGATTATCGTACGTGGTCTCTGGCTTTTGCCTACAGAAGTTGCACAAGATTTCTATTACGCCATCTGCAAGGTTCAAGCGCGGAAACTGCTTATTGATAGCATCCCATTCGTCCCAAGTTAGCTGGCCGCCGGATCCCTCCGGACCTACGAAATCGGTCGAGACGCCTCTCGCGCAAAACGCGACCTCGATCTCTTTGAACTGGTTGATGCTGCGCGTGCTGTGCAGGGCAATAGCATCCCAGACAAGCTGGACACGATGCTTGTTCCAGCTCGGGGCTTCGCGGCTGAGGAAGTCTCGCGCTGCGTCAGCACCATCGACTTCGAAACGCTTGTGCTTGGAGACGAGGCGGCCAGTCTGGTCCCATCCTAGGTCGTGGAGTATGGCGCTTACGGCATGAGCCTCTAAGTCGCGACTGGAACATTTTGGATCTTTGGAAGCAAGGCAGAAGCCGATGAGAAATGAACGCATAACATGATTGAAGCTCATCTCGTTCAGGTGGTCTTTGGCAAAAGCTATAGCGGAGTCAACCAGCGGCGTATCCGGTACCGTGACCCCAGCAAGGACTCTAGTAGGAGTGTTCGATGACATCTTCTGGCTGCTGCTGCAAGGACTGAATTGAATCTCCCTAAGATAATAGTTGGTTTGGTTCTCAGAGCAGGGTCGAGAAGGCCTCTTTTATAAGAATCGACCGACGTCGGGAATGACCGGTTACCAAACTCTGATGCGAGATTGTCAAATTCTGTGCTCCATGCAAAGTTGAGTCCTTGACTAAAAGTGATCGAGAAGGATCTTTGTATAGATAGGGAAGAAGAGTAGAGCCGAAAGTGGGCTTCGCTAAGCGAGAACCTAAAATAAGATACCTTGAGAGCAAAAGCGTAGTTCTCAGCGGCAATCGTACCAGTCACCTTACTATTATAATACTTGCCTACTCATGAATCTGATGACAATCCTCTTGGTTCCCACCCCTAGTCTCCTTCTCTGTGCTGTTGTTCACAATCACACGTAACGTGCTGGAAATTCTACTTTTGATACATCTCAGAACTAGCTTCCTACAAACCATGGCAGCTGTCGAACTCGAACCCGTCCCCACTCCGCTTGCCGTCTTCCCATCCTTCATCGCCCAATGGGGGTTACAGTTGGTGAGGGGTTGAAACCCGGAACTTTTTTTTTTGATTTCGATCGAGACTCAACTTTCTGCATATGCTAATCATGAGTTCAAAATTATTCCAATCCCGACTCAGCTTTCTGCATATGCTGATCATGAGCTCAAGAATTGATGTTATATAGTTAAAGTAGCTAAAAGATAAAACAGCAAGAGCGAAGTATTGAAGCTGTGCATATGCACAGCTTGAGCAAAGCATCGAGAAAACAGCACAATCACAGATCACGCATACTCGTATATCATAAATAGCAAGACGAGCGAAGATTATTCTACATATGCTTAGCATATGCACAAAACATGCGAAATCATGAACTCAACTTGTGACATGCTCATTCACAAGCTATCGCTCATGTTATCTTCGTCAGATCTGCTCGTGATTTGCATCATCACTTTTCTCATCATTTTCAACATTTGCATTGCATGAATCTTGAGCGAGCTGAGTTTCTTTTTAATATATGCGCGACATATGCAAAGTGCGACACTCATCTTCAAATCATTTAGTCAATTCGTTATCTCATCAGCTCGATTTTGAGCGTCGATGCTTTCGTCTTTCATCGATGTTTCTTTGTGCTTGATTGATGCTGCACATATGCACAGTCGAGGCTTTGATAACCAGATGTGAATTTATTTGTGACCTATGCTTCGCATAGGGCCTGGGGCTTTTCCAACCGAGGATGCAATTTCCAACCCGACGTCAGGTCTTGGATGTGCGGGGCATATGTCATTTTTAAAGTTCAACCCGACGCCAAGAATCTTTCCCAACCCCCGGCTCAACTTTTCCGACCCCCCTACCAGCTGCGCCCCGGTAATGTTTATATCAATCTCTATAATATCTTACTATATTACTTCATGTTCTCATTCCTATTGCCGAGAAGCTGTTCTGTATCACACATATGGGTATCAGAAAGAATCGTTGCATATACAAAGTAGTAATGTACAATAGGACGGCTTTGAAACGTGTCTCGGTGACTATAAGCCCCCGCTTCTGTCCCTCCACTTCTCCAACAATTCCCCATTAAAAGTCATGTCCAACATGGCCGTGCCGAACTCGTCAATGTCCGCGGGTTCCGCGTCGTCAAAGAGCCTCGCGCACTCGAAGCGCTGCAAGAACGCCACATTCCTTCCCAAGCACTGCTTCTCCCACTCGGTGGCGCTCGAGGCATTCCAAAGGCCGCTGCGGTTCGTGTACATGACGCCGCCGGGGCAGGCCGACCAGCGCTGCTGCAGCGCGGAGAAGACGGGGGAGAGGCTGACGGCGACGAGCCAGGTGCGGCGGATGCTCTCCGACAGGATCCACAGGTACCACTGTTGCTGCGAGTAGGTGGACGGCGTTGGCAGACAGCCGACAAGATGCGTGGCAGCGGCGTGCGTGTTTGACAATGCCTTTGCGGCCGAGTGAAAAAGCTCGCCGGCCCAGCTATCCTGGACGGCCATGTGGCCTTCGGCGACGTGGCGGGAGCGGATGTCGCCGTCGAAGAGGCCGATGATCTGGTAGACCATGAGCGCGTGCAGCCTTGTTAGCTGCGCGAACAGGTTAACATCTTGCTTCCCTCCGTCGGCCCACTCCTCGGCGCCAACCCTGTCCAGAATAGCCCCGTTCTCCCGGAGTAAATCGTTCGACCTGTCCTCTACAATTTGGAGGACGGTGTCCGTGTTTGCGGGTGTCCGGTGGATATAGCTAGCCAGCGTGGCATACGCGACCTGCACGCACGCCGGGGAGTTCGCACTGTACAGACAGGGATGGATAAAAGGGTTGCTGCCGGTGGTGACCCAGCGTTCGAACCAAGACTGCAGCACCGCCACGTACTTCTTCATCGTCGCTTTGCCAACTGGCATAGCGGCCGAGGTGTCCACTCTATGGGATATCCTCCACGTCTCGGGCGCAAGGAACCAGTCTGCCCTGGTCGCCGGCGCACTGGGCGTTTGAATGAGAGACGACGGGGCAGTGAAGTCACTGTCCATGAGTGGGAATGCCAGGTCCAACATAAGGTCGTCTGCAAGGATCAGGTTTGCGGTGCGGGAGGATGTGTTGCCTGCAACCTCAGCGAGCAGTCCATCCTCCACTCTCGGCACCGAGCCTCTCAACGCATCCGACAGTAATGGCCGAGACGAGGAAGCTGCTCTGCTTCTCGACGGCGGATAGACGCAGGACCTGCCCCTATCCGCGCATCGTGCGCACGACGGCATCTGCCGACCGCATTTCCGCTTCGACCTTGCGCAGGCGCTGCAGGCGTTTGATTCCGCGTGCGCCGGCATGGTCGAGGGACAAATCCTTTTGGAGTCTTTTTCGGGGGCAGAACTGGCTCCCGATCTTGTCCGCGGCGGAAGTCGAGGGGAATACTGTAGGCGCGTATTTGTCATCAGCTGGGTGCGTCCCCATGTTCATTGGGCAATCGCCCGTACGCTAACCCGAACGGCGGAAGCCTAGTCCGCAATATAAAACACCTCCATTTCTAGGGGATCAATATCGAGGACAAAGAGCCTCTTATTGATGAGGCAAGATGGTTTGATGATATAGAGGCATCTGGAGTTGCAGTGCAGTCTTTATCGGCCATGCAATCGGCGGGTGCTTCTACTACACCATGGCCATACTACTTCGCCACATTTCCATTACGGGAAAAGATATCTCTCTGCCCTGAAGAAACGACAATGTACTCCAAGTCACACCCTGAATGCATTTTGTTTAGGAGACCGCGGCGGACCAGAGCCCACCGACATGTAGTAAAGCGGACCCGAACTTGTGCGCGGGCTAGCTCTCGGGACTTCGCACGGATGCCGTGAGGTGGCTCTGAGTATATATATAAGAAGACTCCAACGCAGACTTACAATCCATATCATAATTCAGTACTCTGCTTTGCATCCCACACCAAATTAAAATCACTCAATATGTCCGTTTACGTTATTACTGGGGTGTCGAAGGGAATCGGGGTGAGTCTGCCTTATGCCGTGTTATGCATTGCTTGTGCTTAATCCAGCGTAGTTCGAGTTCGTCAAGCAGATCTCGGAGGACCCGAAGAACCTAGTCGTCGGTCTGGTCCGCGACAAGGCTGCGACCGAGAAGAAGGTGGCGGCAGAGCTGGGCGACCGTTCCAATGTCCACATCCTCCATGCAGACCTCACCAGCTACGCCAGCCTGAAGCAAGCCGCTGCCGACACTGCCAAGATTGTTGGCGAGCGTGGTATCGACTACCTGGTTGCCAATGGGGCTTTCCCGTCCCTCTTCGACGCCTATGACCCCATCGGCGCATTGTAGGTCTACTTCCCTCTGGCTACTGTCCGGGCTGGTCAGTGGTTAACGCTATGTATTCAACAGGGGCGACAAGGTCGAGGAGCTGGAGGATGTTTCATTGAAGCTATTCCAGACCAATGTCGTCGGCAACATCCACCTCTTCAACCTCTTCCTCCCTCTTGTCATGAAGGGCAAGGTCAAGAAGGTCATCACCATTTCCAGCGGTCATGCCGACCTCGACTTGATCAACGATCTCGAGATTGAGATAAGTGCTTTGTATTCTGCCTCCAAGGCGGCCATGAACGTCATTGTGGCCAAGTTCAACGCGCAATACAAGAAAGACGGTGTGCTCTTCGTGAGTATCAGCCCGGGAGCGGTAGAGGTGGGCCACTATGTGAATGGTACGTATCCCTGTCTTCAAGATTGAAACATCTGGATATTTTACTAATGCAGACCCACAGCCACTCCAGAACAGATCCAAGGCGTGATGGGATTCATGGGCAAGCTTTCAACCTATGCCCCTCACTTCAAGGGCCCAACCCCTGTAGACGAAGCCATCCGAAATATCAGGTCGACCTGGGAGAAGGCCAGCATCGACAGTGGGTATGGTGGTGCATTTATCTCGCATTTTGGAAACAAGCAGTGGTTGTAAACCCAGGGTCCAGATCCATTACACCAGATACACTTATTGATGTAGGTGTACGCTACACGTACATCCACGTACACTCCACGAGACCAAGTTATATGTCAATAAACTCAATTTCAGATGTCTATTGATGTAGTTGATACAACTAGGTGTAACAAGGTTCGATTTGCTTCCCTAAGTAAGTACTCCCAGGCTTCCGGAAGGGTTATAGAGTAAGACGCCGCCATTATCACCACCGCCACCACCGCCACGCTCAACCAGCAAGGGGAGACGCGTGTAATCTGAGACGCGTATGGCAGGGCCACCTTAGCACCGTGCAATGTTTCCGCACACTACGAGCCCCAGCTTTCGATACAGTTACTCCCAGCGGTACCGCCGAAATATGGCATTGATCTCTTCGTGAAAGCTCGGCATGGTTTGACTTGTCAATGCAGCAAGTGTCAACCCAGAAGTACTGCAGGTCATCCATCGCGTTTGGCTTGTTTCTGCGCAGAATTGAAGCTTGTTCATAGCCACTCTTGCTCTTGCCAGTACCATCTACCAGATCTTTGAAAGTCACCTCTTAATTCTCAACCCAAGTGTGCGACAGTAGAATATTGCTTAAGGAGGGATCGTGTCATTGCTAATGAGGTCTCTCGTCAGGCTGAACTCGCCTACATTGTTGCACTGCAACAAACGCATATCGTCTCAGTCCGCAAGGTGAAGGCGGCGGCGGCGACGGGCGGCTGTGCGCCAGTCTCGCTACATATATCAGTGGACTATGCGCGAGATATCTTGTCTCAAAACTAGGTATCAAGCTATAGTTATAAGCGAGGACAAGATTATGGTAACTCATTAGGTAGCTGTAGGTTTAGACCCTATAACAAACTTGGTGAAATTCTATATAAGTCAAGTTAAATTACACTACGATAGTTATGTGAGAAATGCGGGCGCGTATAGAAACGACCAGGGTTGTATCGAGCTAACTAGAAGGTACCGATTGGCGTAGCGACATTGCATGAATCATCATATTCCAGCCGCCACAAGGGCTGACCGTGCCCCCCACTTTCGCTCATATAAGCGAAGTATGAGCGAAAGTGGGGGGCACGGATACCTCACATAGCGCGATGACCGTATTTAAGCAGCTACATACGGTACCTACCTTACCTATCTTGCCCAGATCGCTAGCTTAGTGATTTCATAGAGGCAAGCAAGCCTCATTTGGGACACCTTTCCTCTCCTCTCTTAGAGAAGCTTCTCGACCACACCTCGAGGTGCATTCCGCTTACATGGAGTTCTTCAAGGGTTAGCCAATATGTCTTAGTAGTGCCACTCTACGATGTCCAAGATAAAGAGATGCGTCATTGAGATGACGGGTATTATTGATGTGAAGTAGCCAGAAGTGGGGATTAAGAGAGCAAGATTGCTTGTGAATTGAGCGGTGACTGGAACAGAAACCAATGGCTTGGTAAGTTTCCTGCGGTCCTGTGGTGATTGCTCTTTTCGACGTGATTTCGGCTTCTAGGACAGTTCTTCACATACTGGGAGCCTCATTCTAGTGCACGGTGAAGAAACCACGGAAGTGTGCTTTTTGGTCATTGATTGGTCTCTCAGGGAAGGAGATGTTGGCAAAGGAATATATATATCGTTCATTCACCGGTCAGCTTAAGGCATCTTGTTCCTTTTTGGTAATAATTGAGTGACTATCCTTGCTTCTCCTTCTTTTCTTGATTCACAATGCAAAATATTGGACCATCGAGGTATAATGCGCTATAAGAAGTATGTTCCCTCACAGCTGTCAAAACCTTCTTACACAAATGATATTGGCAAGTGTCTTGCGATTATTTGATCAACATATCGTTTGATTCAATACAAACCAACCACACAATTTGAGTCAACTACTTTCAATACCCATTCGCCCAAACCAGAATCGCGTCTTGTAGAAAGCTCTTTTCTATAATTTTCAAGAAATAATTTGGAGAGACTTCCCAGACGACCATGTGTCTCAGGGTCGCGCTTTACCATACCTGCAACCACCGACTCGGATGGGTCTGGAGACCCTGCGATCACCCTCTTCGGAAATCCTTAGCCCTTCCAAAGCCCAGACAACCCCACAAATTCATTCCTTGCGGCGAAGGTATCAATGCCGCTCTTATCGCATTCAAGAATCCCTGGTCGGAATATAGAGCCGACGGAAAGGCGTGTTCGTACTGTGAATTTAAAATGAGGAGGGAAAGGGCAGTGCGAAGGGAAGAGAAGAGGGCTTCAAGGGAGAGACTGAGAAGTGAAAAATACCTAAGGCTCTGGCATTCGCTTCAGAGAGAGTGCCGCGCTGGGAGAAGGCCTATGGAGAATAAACGTATACCTGGGCTTGTGCATAATGCGAAGTACAAGGAAACACGAGGCAGCTCTACCGTACGTCAAGAACAGGAGGCTGCGACGCACCTAGCTTTTTGAGAAAAAGCGTTTCAAGGGAAAGGCCGTGAACGGTAAAAATTAGGCCGGACGAGCTTCTGAGGATCCGAATGTTTATTGTCCTGAAGCTGAGCTCGATCGTTGGAGCTGGAATAAGCGCACCATTAGTGAAAGGCGTAAAGGAGCTGGTTTCATGAACACGGCCGAGCGGGGAGGGAGAAGAGAGGCTAGATTAGGAGAGCCCGCGACACCGGAGACTAGCAAACAAAAGGCCCCAACACAAGATACTATCAAGCAAGATTGGCTAGGATATGTATTTCAAGAACAGTCCTTTGCGAAACACAAGGCTGCAATGGAGAAGGCTGCAAGAGAACACGATGCAGAGAAAAGAAACGTCGAAAAAAGGTAACCCGAAAAGGTTACGAATATTAGCGCCGAGAAGGAGAATCCTCTCAAGCGCGGGGTTCCAATTGCACAGACTACAGACAACAAGCCTGCGGCGGTAACATCTGAGAAAGAGGATGTTGGCGGAAGAAGTCTTCAGCAGCAGACAAGTTCAGAGTCGGAGTCTGCAAGTCCTAAGACTGAAACATCGGGACTCGTGGACAACACATATGCTGAGAAGAAGGGAGTGAAGGAAAATGGAAAGGTAAAAGGAAAGATGGCAATGAAGGAAGACAAAAACCACCAAGCTGCAAAAGAAGAAGCCACGAAAGATACAACTATACATGGAAAGGTCGTAAGAGATGGCGCTACAACTGATGCCAACAATGGGAGGGTTAAAGTCCATTGCCTATGCCCCTGGCAATGTACAGATCATAGTGGCGCAGAAAGGCGTTTCGTAGGAAAACCTAGGACAAGTTCCTGCAGATAATTTATAGCAACTTGAGGATTCTGGGTTGGGAAGGAGATGAATAGACCATAGTACCAACATAATATATAGAAGGCGCAGGGTAAGGCCCGTGTAAGTCAGTTTCCGTTTTTGGTCAGACTATCAGTTTAACAGTTGAGCCATCAAGAATTGGGTAAATTGATCTGCATATCGCATACTTGCTTCTCAAATACATATGCCGTTCATCCTTTTCCAGATCTTTCAACGCTCACAGCCGAATCCCAGAAGCTTCAAGTCTTGCATCCGGGAATCAGGCACAGAAACAGAAACCGAGCGCCCTGTGTTTCCATTTTACTATCTTCCTACAATGTCTAACAACTCCCATCACCACAGCCACTATTCTTCTACCAAGAATCTTTTGTCCCCACACGCCGAACATATACCCGACAGTACCTTGAAGGTATCTTTGTTATAGGGGTTCCATAGGTTTCGAGGTTGACAAGAATTCAATGGATCTTCCTCTTCAACATACGGTTCGACATAGGCGACCTTCCTAATGATATGTTTCGAGCTTGATCCTACTTCGCAGTGCACGAAAAGATCTTTCTTGTGATGGCCGCAAGAATATTTGACTAGAAGGAGAGAGTGTTAGCAATCCTTCGTTAAGCCACAAACTTCGGACTATACGGTAGGGTATCACAAGTCTCTACAACTATTTACAAAAGGAGAGTTAATTCTGAAACTATGCTTACCTTCCATATCGTAGCACATGTTCTCGAGATAGAGACAATAAAATATTTGTGGAAATGGAAAGAATACTCGAAGCGTTTTTTCTTCGATTAATCTCTTAAAGAAAATAGGGGTAGGTGAAAGTGGTCTGGCAGATCGATTTGCGGGATGGTCGAAGGTACGAAATATTGTCTCTCGGAATTTTGTAATGTAAGATTATGGAAAAGGAAATGAGTGGAGCTTTATAGAGAACAAACAACTGGAAATTTGGCTAAGAGTCACCGAAAATATGAAAGAGGAGAACCGAGTAGGGAGTCATATGGGACAATCGACGAGGTGAATTGCCACTGCTTATTGTAACAGAAGGAAAGAGACATGCAAGCCTCATTTCAATTCAAGAGTCGGAGTAGAAGAACTTCACACCATTCAGGTTACACATACGCTCATATCGAAAGTTCAAAGTCTTCCCTTTCACATGATGACATGGTGAGACATCATTCCTCGTTTGCTATACGCCAACTCCAAAGTACAAGCTCCTGGACATCCTCGCTTTCGCATGCTAACAAAAACCAAACCACAGACCGAAGTCTCCCACTCTACCAGTCATACACGCCAAACCCTAAAATCACTCCTCCAACCCCCGCCACCACCAAGTCCGCCAATTCCTCAAGCCAAAGGTCAAAACCATCAAACCACCCCCGTCTCAAATAGTCAAATACCAATCCTTACACTCCGAGCACACTTCCTCAAGGAATATTTTTTTGCCTTCACTTGAAACAAGATGCCCTGAAGAAGGACCATTTTGTACTCTACAATCCACTTTTTTTTTGGAATGAACATGGCCGCACGCCCAGTAGGTGGTGTCCGTGCGACAAATTTTTGCTGGGCTTGAGGGGTGATAATAATGTTGAGGAAGTGATATTAGTAAGTTTCTGAGCTGTATAGGTGTGCGGGCGATTGAAGTTACGTCTTGTAAGGAGACGTATTGTAGTAGAGGTATTTCAAATCTCGGAGTCAAGTCTTTGAGTTTTTGAGGAGAATGAAAAAAGTCCCTGGAGCGAAGGGAGAGGGATTTTCATAAGGGGAGGTATAGTCAGAGGAGTCAGTTTTTATGTATTCATATGGTGAAGGTGAATTACGTATCGAGTCATTGAGTAGACGTGAAGGATTAAATGCTAACATTCATCAGGGAATCCAAAAGTAAATCCAGAACCACCTTCACTCCGATCAATTAGCTTCATAACTGACCGAGTGAGTAGAATTGAATTATTCCCTATGCGTCTTTCTTAATGTATCTTGTCATACATTATTTTTGAAAACGTAAGACTATAAACAGAGAGCGACATGCATCAGCGAACCTTTTCGATAACCAATCCTAGTTTTATGGATTTGAGTATTCCTCGCATTCTCCTATGGCAAACTTATATCATCAAGCATACTCAGTGTTGGAGTCTTGATATAAAACAAAAACTAAAGCTCCTAATCTCACCAGCCCGCCATATCATAATGCATGCAAACAAGATTCAGAACAGAGTTTCACATCCAACCCCGTTCAAGATACAGACTGTGTGCAGGCATCACAGTTGGAAGCAACCGGAATCTCAACATCCGGGCCATCTTCTTGCTCGGAGGTAGGACCATTTCCAACCTGGATCATCTTAGGCGCGCTCTTGTGGCCGCACTCGTAGATTAAAACGGCGTAGTAGCGGTACATCTTGTTATCTAGGACTATGTTAGCGTGAAAAGGCGTTGTTCGAAGAAGAGGGAGACATGCATGCTGTTTGGTTCGAAGTTCTCAAGGATAGGAATCGTAGTCCATGAATGATGTGGACGTGGTGCGAGGGAAACTGTGAGAGTCGCGTGGTTAGGATGGAGGATGTGTGTATCGGCTTTGTGCAAAGACTCTTGCAGTGGTGGAAGCCAGGCGTTTGGGTTTTTGGGTGGAGAAAAAGAGAAATCCTAGAGCGAAGGGAGAGGGACTTTTATAAGGGGGAAGTGTAGTCAGAAAACCTAGGATTTGTGTATTCATAGGGGGAAGGTAAAGCATCAAAGGAGTCATTGTATGGTGTGAAGACATGGTCCCAATTTTCAGCTAGTAAGCGAAGAGTTCATTAACTCCGTACTACACGCTTGTGGATGAAGGGAGAAAGAAACTGAAGACTGAACGAAGGTTGAGGTACTCAAAGAATCAAGGTTGAATCGTGGATTCGTATGGTGGAAATTCAGCACGTATAGAATCATTGGATGCATATGAAGAAGCCAATACTAATAGTCAAGAGTTATACAAGGAAAACTGACCCGCATCTGCAGACAATTTCAACCATAAACCTATGAGAAATTATTTCGAGGAAACTATTAATTTTTACCATCGCAAGCTTTTCTGTCAAAAAACTTCAAAAGAATATCTTGACACCGAAGACTAAGAACTGCCAACATTCCTATGGGAATTTTCCAAGATTTCGCCCATTTATGCAAACACCACCAAACCCGCAAGCCCGAAGTCCCCCCCACGATTTCCCACATGCAAGGTTCTTCAAAAGACAGCATCATCCTCCACAATCGTCACAATTGTGGCCAACGGGTACCACAACATCCGGGTCATGTTTGTGCGCTGAGGTAGGACCAAGGTCACATCTCTCAAATTCCCGCGGGCCCTTGTGGCCGCACCCGAATTGTATGATGATATAGTAGCACATGTTGGGAATTCTGGTGGTGTATTAGTGAGTGAGGTGGGAGAAAGGGGAGGGTAATAGGGGGGCCCGCTTACGTGAAGGTCTGTTACGGCTGTGAGAACTGAATTTGTGAAAGGTGATGATTTACAGGTTGAAGATTGAATGTTTGACTTCGGGGTTTCTGAGGGATAAAGAAAAGAGATGGTATTGTAGCTGAGGGAAAGTGAGGCCTTCATACCACTCGGGGTTATCCAAAAACGATAGGTCGAGTTATGAAGAAGAGAATGAAGAGTGAGAAATGCTGATTTTACTTTTCTAATTTTGAAGGAAAGATTACATAGTGAATAGGCAGAAGAAGAGGTTTGAAGACGAAGGTAATCATATTTTGTTTGTTTCAGCCAGAAGCAGTCTTTCTCATAAGTATGAAGGAATATGTGACTAACGCTATATCCCTTATAGTAAAAAATATCATCTATATAGAAATACCATATCCCTACACCCAAAAGTTACAACCCTCGGCCTCTTCTTCCTCTCATAGAAATCATATATCTCATCAAGAACAATTGCCGCAAGCAGTCAGAGCACACCAAAAAAAATTTAAAAACCCCATCCCTACCACCGAGAAACCCCTCAACTCCCCGCCCTAAAACCTTCCTTACTTCCGCATCCATCCACTATGCAGCCAAACAAGCGTCACACTTCTCAGGAATCGGGAATCGTTGATCCGGATCCAGTTGATGCCCAGAGGTAGGACCCAGATCACATTTTCTCAAGCGTACGTTCCTCGTGACCGCACTCCTCGTAGATTATGACGGAGTAGAAGCACATAGCGAAGGAGCTGATAGGGGTGTCAGTGTGCAAAAGCGATCTTCGAAAGCGAGGGAGATATGCATTGTATTTTGGTATGAAGAAGGTGTTTTTATTAAAGGTTGAGAAGGATGTCATTTTTGAAGACTGGAAGATTTTGCCTTAAATACTCTAAGGGATCGTTGAAGAAAAAGAAAAAGGGCATTGCAGCTGAGGAATACAGGCTTCTTATATTATTCAAGACAGAGTAGAGAGAACATGGCAAGTCATGAGGAGGATGGTGAAGAAACGGTACGTGGAGTCATGGGAAAGGGGGTGAAGACAGAGGTATAATCACTGACTACCTGATTTAGGGAAGAGATCGTAGATTGAATTATTAGAACTCTCTTGAAGAGCGAGACGTTCCTACACTTTACCCATTCCGATTCACAGAAAATTCCTACTACCAGTGAATGCTTTGTCTTCATTCATTACTCCTTTCATCAGAAATCCACTAACTCGCCCAAAACCTTATCAACCCACATCAACTCATCGGAATCCCTTAAAATGAAAAAAACAGCACTACTGCTTATTCAAAAGCTACAAAAATAAAGGCGGAAAGTCATACTCGAATTATCAATCAAAGATATGAAGACAAAAACATTTTTTACTATTTTTCCATCGTTCTAATTAAAGAGAGAGGAAGAACGGCCACCTCGAAGTAGCACAACGATGATATGCCGAGTCACTCGAACAGTCGTGAAGACAGAAATATGCATATTACTCAGACGTTCTCATTATAAGAAATTTCCTCAGCCATCGTAAAATCATAAAATTTCCCTCTTACCCCTTTTACCCCTTTATAAAAATTCAACCGAAAGAGCAATGCTAGTCCGCGAAGTAAATTAATGACTTTTGCGTCGTTTAGGGGAAGTGCGTAGGAAGCAGTAAGTGCCTCATCTTTCCTAACATCCTAAGCATTTTCACCGTTAAACTTTCGAACCCAGCTCTCAAAAACAAAAGGAGAGGCAAAAAGATCAGACAAAGCTACCAGGGTATCACGAGGTATTTGTAACAGTTAAATATTCAAACAAGCCTCGCCCCCTTCATTGTATTTCTTAAATCATACCCTTCCTTCCACCATCAAGTCCATCACGAGCTCATTCCCCTCATTCAGCCATCCTCCGAACCCATCTATCCCTTCCACCACCCACCTACTCATCCACCTAAACACCACCCAAAATGCATGCAAACCCCATTCAACCCCTATCCTAAATCTCCCCCAAAAGAATCCCTTTCGACCCTCTAAAAGAGCAAAACTATTTAATCCGACACATCCTACAATCTTCTGCCAGCTTCTTGAACACATCGGCCCCTTGTATGTGCGTTGAGCTCGGACCGGCTTTGCATTTCATGAATTGCCGGCTGCTGTGGCCGCATTGGTATATTGATTCGATGTAGTAGCACATTTTGAGAGTTTGAGGGAATGTTGGTTGGTGGAAAGGGATTTGGGTGGTGAGAGGGAGGCTTGGTTCAGGAGAGGGGTTTCAGGGTTGAGTTTGGGGTTGGGGTTTAGATGTGGGGATTGAGTTGTAGAAAGTAGTTCTGTTTGTGTGAGAGGTTGAGAGGTTTGACTTGAGTTGATTTGAGGGGATGAAGAGGAAGGATCTGAATGGGGTTTTTATAGTACGAGAAATAATTCAAAGATCGTCTGGAGAGTCATCCGCAAGATGGTGAAGAGATGGATAGTAGGATTATTTGCCTGGTCTTGAAACAGTTATGAAGTGAAAGACATGGCTAGTGCTATTGCACATCTGTAGAGTCACGGAAGACGAGAGTAAGAAGATATTCATTTGTGTGAAAGAGTGCGATGAGAGAGAAGTCATGATCTCTCGAATACTCTTGAAAAAAGGCAAATAATGAGAATCAAGATCTTTTACTCCTCACGATTTTGGCTCAGGAAAGTAAGATAACATAAATATCGTTCATCAAATCATCAGAATGATCGTGGATAAGAAGGCTATTTCGGGCCAAAAAGACATCTCTTTTCAAGACTGCGCCGAAAGCAACAAAATGCATTATAGCATGAATACCCGTCAAGCCAATCTAGAAAGCGTACCTCAGTCAAGCCACAACGAGAAAAACCCATCGATGTTGCTATTGTTCATGTCATATGTTAAGCTGGCAACAGAAAGCGAGACAGCAACGTGCAGATGATACATTAAGTCATTAATGAGACGTTGTTGTTCATCCGGCTAAGAGAAAGGTGGTATAACGAATCATCAAGGGGCGTTGAAACAGCGAAATTTTACGACCACCCACATCCTCTATCACAAGACCCACAGAGTCCTCCCAGAAAATTAACCCTAGTCAACCAAATCTCCTGAACAGAAATTATCGCACGTCCTGTAATTCAACTTTTCGTAATAAAGGAGCGAAGAAAAGTACTCGAGATGGTATAAAGATAAGGGAGAAATGGGTTTGTTTATGGGACACAGGGGAAAGTTAGGGAGAGAGCGAAGAGAGAGAGCAAAAGGGGGTCGAGGATTACCGAGAGATAGTAAGTATTACTTACTTGGCTTATCAAGGATGTTTGAGAAAGTATAGTCTCTTGTAAGCTGTCTGATATTGTAATGATGCATGGTTCAGTCAATGATGTAAAGAGCTTGATTGCTAACTAACTAGAAGGTGCATTTCAATGTATGTTAGTCGAGCCGAACTCAATCTCGATCAGAAATCTTAATTGCCATTTTCCTTATCGAATACGCAGATATCATGTATCAACTCATGGAAAAAGGGAAGAAGAGAACTGATCAGAAAAGATTATCGAGCCACACATAAAAAACAACTCATCACAAACCCCTCCCACCCGCACCCTCATGCCGCATTAAGCGCCAAACCCCAACCACCCCATCACCCCATCCTCCTCCCTAATCCTCGAATACATGCATGCAACCGAACCCCAAAACCCCCAATCACGCATTTAATCCTCCCCCTTATTCCAAAAAAAAATCTTATCCTCCTCGAGCGCAGTCATGACAAGGTTGGCCCATTAGAAAAATCTCATCTGGTTCAATAATGTGTCCTGAAGTAGCGCCTTGGCCGCAGTCGATCTTCCGCCGCACTATGTGGACGCATGTGTATTTGAGGACGGAGTAGTGACACATGGTGGGGAGTCTGGGGGGATGTTAGTAAGGGAGAGAAGCTGTGTCTCGGGGGGCATACGGAACCTAAATAGAGGGTGCGGGAAATGTTTGCGAAGATTGTTGTCGGGTTTTAGACAAGAGGTTGATGCTGAAGGATAAAAATTTCGCTTTCGATATTTTGAAGAGTTTGGGAAAAAAGAAGATCCTAAAGCTGAGGGACACGACGTTTTATAACATTCAGGAAAACATAGAGATCGTGGGTTGCATCAGTAGGGAAGTGTGAAGGGAAATAGGATTCACCTGTTTTGAGCAATCGAGAAGCTGTGAAAAGAAAACTATCACTGCTGAGCACTTATCTCGGGCACAGAGAGAAATAAAAGTGAAGAAACATCACTACTGATTATTTGTTTCAAACAGATGTGGGTTCAGTAACGGGTGTAAAGATACAAAAGATGATATCATTGGCCTGCTTTTAACAATAGATCGTGGATCGAGTCTCCAGAGCAATTGTGAATAAAAACATAATGCTGCTGATTGTCTGTTTTAGAAGAAGGGAAAGCAGTGAAGACAGCCAATACAGAGCACAGGCAAAGAAAGAGAGAAGAGATAGACGTTAGCTAGTATAGATTGTGTGACTCAGATGACGAAGAAGTGGGGAAGAGAGAGACTGTCGGTTTCAGGCTAGGGAAAGGGAGAGTAATTCGCTATGACGAACCAAATTCCTGAGAAAAGTTTCTGCCGACTGTTCTACTTCTACAAAAACGTCCTTCATAACACTTTTGGCAACTCAGGTTTTATGACCCACAACAATTGTACTACTATCGCTCCACGAAGCACATCTGTTGAAAACACCCACGTCTTTTGAAAGAGTGCGAAAATTGATGTTACTGTTTCTTGACTTCTGCTCTAAAACCATAAGGGCGAAGGCGAAAGTATCGAGGGACCTCACCTTTTAGATGTGGAGAATCTATAAGTACACGGAGATATGAAGAAGAAGATTTTATTCACTGTCACGCACTTTGTTATTTCAAGTAAACAGCGTATCTCGCGCCATTAAAGAAGAGTGAAGAATGTTTGAAATGTCTTAATCATTTCTTCTAAGCGCAGACACTAGCCCATTAGCGAAAGCATCAATGATACTGATCTTCTTCCTAGAGTCAGCAGGAAAAGTGTAGAAAGAAAAATCCTAACTCCCTAATTTCTTTATACAAAGACAGAAGGCCAAAAAGCCAAGACCATGCTCATAAATCTTCTCCGTTTCACTAAAATACATCTTCCTAAAACCCCTAACTCATCTCCCTAACTAATCTACCCCCCCTAGAAACTTACATACACATGAATACAAATCCACCCCTCAACAGAAATCTCTTACTTATACATCTTACCCCCCTTTCCCTATCTCCAAAAGACTCAACTATCCTCCACGAGCACAATCATGACACGGTCCCGAAACAGGAAATGTCTCAATTTTTTTCGCTCGTGTGCGTCGAGGTCCAAGCTTTCCGACAGTCGATCCACTGTCGGATTATAGTGTGGCCGCACGCGTATTCGAGGAGGGAGTATTGGCACATGATATGAAGTCTGGGGGGGGTGTTAGTATGCTGGAGAAAGGGGAGGGAAGGGGGGAAGAGGCGTGCCTAGGGAATCAGTCAGAGAGGTGTTCAAGGGGGGTGCGAGGTTTGATGTAGATGATCTCGAGAACTAGGAGAGGTACTGTTGTTGTTGCTTGCAAGTTTTTGGCTTTCGATATCATAAGTGAGGAAAAGAAGAAAGCTGCAGCTGAGGGATAGGAGGGTTCTTATAGTACTCGAGGTAGCACAGAGGAGATACATCGAGTCACCACAGAGATTGTGGTGGGAACAGTATTAGTACTGATAGTTTGTTTCACGGAAACTATCACTTAGCGAGTCACCAAGGGAGATGGTGAAGAGAGAGTTGTAATTATAGGTTTTTTGTATTTTAGAAATAGGAGGAAGTGATGAAGAGCGAGAATCATCTCCGTTCCACCTGTTCCGAAGGAATTGGATCAGCTAACGTAGAGGTTATACCTCGTGTCACGAAAAACAGTCAAAGAAAAAGACCCCTCGTACCATCTACTTATCCTAAGAAAAAGGGGGGGAAATAGAAAGACAAAACACACATCAGCAAATCAAACACCTCTTCCTCATAATCACATGAAAACCCCAGCCCTATCTTTCTTCCAGAAGCCGACAAAATTAAACCGAAAACCAGATCTCGAATCATCAGGACGCCACTGAAGAAGAGACAATTCCTACCAACCCTAGCCATCCTAGAGAACGAGATATCGTACCCCAGTTCCACAAAAGCCATGAAGAAGAAAACGTCATCAGTACTTGTCTATGAACACAGGGGACCAAACAGCGAGCCACGGTACTTCGAGCGGCTTCGAGATGGTGTTTCGGTACGTGAGAAAGCGTAAAAATAAATAATCATAGCACTGCATACACATTTCTAGAAGAGGGAGGAAAGAAATTAAGGCAAAGACAAAGTTTCGAGGCATTTAGAAAAAAAAGGTATGAAAAGAAAGCATTTCCTTTTCCTACTATAGAAGATGCAAAAATCGTAATGAAAACCAACAAAATACACAAAGAAGGAAATAATCGCCGTCAACATTTTAAAGAACCCCCAGAAAATAAGAATTGAGAGCGAAGTACGTGAAACTACTACTAAAGACACCCCCCCCCCCCCAACCCCCCCAACGCCACGAACCCAAACCACATCGCCTCCACCACCACTCACAAAACCGCATACCGAGAAATTTAGTACATTCAGAAAAAAAAAACCCCCGGCCAAGAAGAGCATTGCCGAGAAACCGCCACTCGCACTCATCTACAGTACAGTAGGAGCCACAAAAAAAATGGCGGTTTTAGGTACCTACCTATACATCACTCCCCCTTCCCCCCACTCCCCCCTTCTCTCAAAACCCACCCACCACATCCAGAAACCCACCGGTAAAAGATCCCAAAACCCAAAACCAGCGCAAAATGCCACCAATCCGAATTTTCCGCGGGGAAAGGGGATTTATGGTGAGAAGGGGGAAAAGCTGGGTGATGAACATTATTAGAAGGGAAACGTAAAGGAGCGGAAGAGAAAGGGAGAGGAAAATAGGCGCGAAGAGAGAAGATGTTGTCGAATCCGAACCCCATTTCCCCTCTCCCATACCACCGCCGCCGCCCGCATCTAAGATAAAAAACCCGCCTTGCATGATTATGGTTAGCAGAAAATCGCGTGTGGGTTTCCTTGCTCGCTCCTCGCTCCTCGCTCTTCACCTAGGAACGTTGGCAATAATGTCGTTTGGAGAGGTTTAGGGTAAGAAATGCTGGGAAGCGGGGCGCGAGCGAAAGGAGAGAGAAAATCCCGCAAGGCAACAACAAGCAAGCAAGCCCTGACCTAGCCCCTCTCGCGAACGCGCTGAATGACAACTCATAAACCAGATATTGAAATTTTTCGTGAAAAAGGGGGGGGGGGAAACGGAGGGAAAGACGGAGGAAATTTATCAGAAGCTTGGTCCTGATGTTTGTCTTTCTCTAGATTACTACCTATACATCCCACACCCCCAGTCAAAGCTCCTGCCTCCCCCCTCTTACCCCTTCATCCTCCTCAGTTACCTCGTCCCCGCTCGTATATCCAAACAACCGCCATAAGGCCATCAAGAACTCGCTCGCGCGTCCCTGCTTTGCATAAACCGCCTCATATCAACAGGCGCGGCACGCCTCTTTTCCGCAGTACTCACATTCAAACTTTGCCCCTGACTGCCCACAATCGCCCACTCCGCCACCGTGGCCCCCGTCGCGTTGCTAAAGGGGCTGCCTTGGTTGCCCTGGATGGCGAGGGTGGCGTAGGTTGCGCTGTAGATGGGGGAGGAGAGGGTGACGTTTGTGGTATTGCTGGTGTAGGGGGTGATGAGACTGGCGAGGGTGGCGTTGTAGGGGGTGCTGATGGTGACGTTCATGGTTGTGGCTGGGGTGTCCGAGGGGGAGAGGGTGGAGGTGTTGTGGAATGTGACGGTGAAGCTGTCTGGGGGGTTTTGTGCCCAGTCGAAGTAGAAGCCTTTGACAAGTTGGATTGCTTGGCCGGCGAGGGAGACGGTGATGGATTGGCTAACGTTTGAGAGATTCGGTTGCCATTTTGTGAAGGCGGCGCCATCCACTGCCGAGAGAGGAAATTGGCCTGGCTGGTATTCGTCTGGAGAGGAGACGGGAAGGCATTGTGCTATGTTTCCAGGGATTGTAGTAATGTTGGCGATGTTGCGGTTTTGAAGTGTGAGCGTTCCGTCCGGTGGCAGCTGGTATGTTGTTGAGTTGTCGTTCCCAATCTGCACAGGGATCGAAGTATTTGCATATTTCTTATTGGCATCCATGTATGGTATGCTCAACCGGGTGATGGTAGTATGCGTCTGGTTTGCTACAGCAGACATAGGCCAACCTTGCCAATAAAAGGTGCGGTACTTTAGATTTGGAATCTGAGGCGGTAGCGACGGGTCGATGTGTAGGGTAAAGTCAGGCGTAAGTCGCAAACCAAGATAGCCAAACAACGTAACTTGGTTCGCGCCTCCATGTCCAGTCAGGAATGGATAAGCTGGGTGGGTCCCGCCTAGTCATTTTGTATCAGCTACTGCTTCTGATCTTAAGAAGAGTGGTACCCACCGTTAGTGGCAAAATCGTCAGTCAACTGCTCCGAGAATTGAAACCACGGGGCGCGAGCATAAGGATGTTCCGAATATTGCTGGTAAGTATAAGAAGCGCAGCCGGATGTTGACACCTGACTAGCGACGATACTGAAGATGGCATAAGTCATTCCAGGCCCTGCCAATGACTGCTTGCCAGCGTAGTACTCCAGGTCGTTTAGCGAGTCTTGTGCAGTATAATTATTCCGGTAGTTCAAGGGAAATGTATCCAAAACCACGTCTGCTTGCTTTACTGCTATGGATCCATTCATCTCAGTGTATTCGTCTATTGGCGAAGGTCATTTAGCTCACTCACAAACGCAACGGTAGAAGAGGGCTACACACCAATTATTCCTACGTTTGCGTCACGGCTAATATATATGTTGGCTGCTTGTTCGTCAAATGTTGCATTAGTCGCCATCCCGAAGAGGCCGCGGAAAAAGTTGGTGTTTGTAAGAGTATCTGCGATCAATGGCATGGTGAAACCGCCTATTTCTTGTTAGTACAGCGATTTTCTTACAGATATTTTCCTTACCGTTATCGACACTAATTAAGGGTCAGCGATGTCAACTCTAAGATGCTCGAAGAAAAACTTACTTGTTCGCGTACTCGTCTGGGTCCGTCATATTAGTCAGAGTGTAAAGAGATCCATTCTTAGTGAGCACTTCAGAATAGAAGATTGCGATAGAGTTGTAGACCGGGAAAAGGTAGGTTCTGAAGAATTCGATATCACCAGAGGTAACCCAATAGTTGGCGAACTCCTGTGCAATGTCACCATTGATATGGTATTCATAATCTTGGTGCTATGTCAGCCCGGCTTCAAGTCGTTTGGGGAACCACTTACCAAAACATGGCCCGGTTCCAGTGCAATTACCATATCGTCCACTCGTCCAAGAGAAGACCGCGGCATCTGATGAAAAGGTAGTCTTATTTTTTGAAGACGTGTATGCTGTCTGAACATTGGCTCTAGCCTGTGCGTATCTCGCAACACGATATTTGGCAATCTGCTTCACAGCTTGAGGGTGCGACGCCGCAAGACCAGGCTGCATCCAGATCTCCGCATCCCAGAAGATCAGTCCAGCGTATGAATCGGATGCCAAACCACCAACCGGAATGCTATTGGTATCAATTGGGGGATTGCTAAGGTTTGCAAGAGCGTCTTGGCTGACTGTATTTTGCAGAAGGTAGTACTCGTTCAGAACAGCTGTGATGGCTGACTCGATAATGAATTCATCGGCTGGAAGGGTACCATTCTGGGGAAACGTATAATTATCAACCGAGTCCGCTGGGAATACATGAGCCCATTCTGCAACGTGGTAAATTAGAGATTGATCGAAACCGGTGCTCATTGCTTTCGAACAAGAATACTTGGCCAGTCCTTGAGGGTCTAGAAACCCGTCCGACGTTGCGGCTCCGACATACTTTGTAATCACTGCTGTTTTACCAGCTTTCAAAGCCACGTTGGCTGCTTGGGCGATACTGGAGTCGTTGACTCCAATATAAGACTTGTCGGCGACTAACTTCAGTGAAGATGCGTCGAACTCTGATGATCCGGACATTGTTGCATATAGGTACGCCGTGACGTTATTGACCCCGTTGGGCGTCACGGCAGTATGGATCTGGGCTCCATCCATGCCACTGCTAACAAAGTTCGTTCGGACAGCGCTGGTGCCATCGAGTACGTTGGCGATGGACACATTGCAATCGGCAGAGGGCTGGATCTGCAGCTGGACGAAGCCTTGGTTGACGTAAAGTTTGTGTACAAACATGGTATAAGCTATCTTGAAGGACACGCCGCCAGCATTGGCGGGAGCCCACGTGTACTGCCATTCCATCACACCAGCTTTGGCATCCAGAGTCGAGCTAAACCCCGAGATGGTGCTGCTGTCAACGGAAGCATCCAGATAATGACCATTGCCGAGGTCAACGATAAGGCCACCCCAGTGCGGAACCCCAGAGATGACGCTTTCGCCCCCATATTGATTCAGCCATGCGAAGTTTGTACCATTGGTCGTCGGCTGTTGGTCCCAAAAACCTGCAATGCCGGTGAATGTCTGGCGTTTGCTAAACAGCGGCCAGCCATTGATATCATCACCGTTGACAGGGGAATCGGCCTCAAAGAACGGTCCAGCAGCAGCGACGTTGATACCTAGATAGCCATTGGCAAGGGACGCGCGCGACTGGAAGTGACCTTGGTCCAAATAAGTGGTCTTCACTTGCCACGCCGCATTGTCCCATGTTACGTTGGGGAAACGCGTCGAGTATATCGAGTTGGAAGAGTTGCTCGACTGTCTTTTTGATAAAAAGGTACTTGCAAGGCCCTTATCTGATGCATCTACACGCGCACTTGAGCCAAGCAGAAAAGAAGCAAACAGGGAAGCAAGAGGAGAGGTTAGCAACTTCATTGTTGCAGTACACGATGACAAGCTGCTCTTAGATGCTTTTTAGAGAATGATATGCATTCCGATTGAGCACGAAAACAGCCTCTCTGCCAAAGCGCGGCGGGCAGGCTGAAGATTAAGTACTCCAAGGTAGGTAGGTAGTGTTTACATGGAGTAGTAGTGTGGTAGCACAAACAAGATCATAACAATCATCATCTTGTCTTGGCTCGCTTGCACAGTCACCGTCTCGGTCTAGGGTACCTTACGAGTAAGGTACCTTGGATACTGTAGCAGCGTCAGAGGCGTAATACTGTATGACGCTAGAGAAACGAAGCGGTGGGGGCGCCTTCTTGGAGCGGGGTAACCTCGCGTGCGTGCGTGCCTTTGCCTTGTACCTGGCGTGAGACTCGGTCGAGGCTTTCCCGGAAAAGCGGAGAGTCTCTTGGCCTAATTGGCTCATTTCTTGCCATTTGAACCTCCGATATTTGGTTTCAGCCTTGCTGGACGAAAGAAAGAAACCCTGCGAGCATTGCGATGACGATTGGGAAGACTGGATCAGAAGAACTTGCGCTGTCTCCCATACTTTTCAGATTATCATTCCTAGTCCAATTTTCCGGCCGGCGGAAACTTTATTTCCCCGCCATTTGCATTCCGCCCGGGCCCCCGCCAATTGTTCCGCGCCAAATAGATATTCGAAAGGTCTGAGGGAGCACATTCTTTCACCCCTGCTCATCTGCTTCATTTTCTGATTCTTCAACGGCTAGAGCAGGGTTTCTTTCTGCGTCCGTCACACCGCCACTCCGCCTTTTGCCTTGCATGTATTTCTCCGTGGTCGTGACCGCTCTCTCGCCGACGAAGTTGTTGCCTGTCCACTCTGCCTGACACAATGGGCAATGCTTCGATTTCTGCACCCGGAAGAAGTTCTGCGTACATATATCGTGTAATCGACAGGGGCAACCCCTCTTCGGACACCTTTGGCCCTAGTAGGCGTTAGAACATAGGCATCTTCTACAACATAAACTTACTTGGGTAACGATCTCTTTGCACGCAACGCAAACCTTGATTCTCAAGACCCTACCATCGTCCTCTTCTTCATCGTCGAGATCGTCGTATGTCTCAATCAGCCAACCCCGCAGCTCCATCAATGCCCTTGCACTCAAGCTGTAAAAGCCCTTTTTGCTCCTCTCGAACCACCCTTCCTCTACCAGAGTCTTGAGCATCTTTTCCGCTTGAGCCATTGTAAGCCCTTGCCCTGCGCTTCCTTGCGTCGCCGATCCATTCTGCGTCTCTCTTCTATCTTCCGTCGGCGCTTTATGCAGCCTCACGGCTTGCATAGATGTAATGGCCATAATCTCTTGTCGAGGGGTATTGTAGGTCTCAAACATAGCATCAAGCACCCGCTTCAGGAAACTAATCTCATCTGCTGAGTGGGTCGTTGCTAGTTGTGTAATAGGATCGCTTGTAGAGTTGACGAGGGCATATATACGTTCTCGGGTGGATTGATGGTATGTGCTTCGAATCTCGAGGTCGAAGGGCGAGATTCTGGTGTTGGCGGCGGAGACGTAGGAGTTGAAATCGGCTTCTGTAACATCCTCGGGCAGTGTCTCACGCCTCTCTTAAGCCCGTATTAGCTCGTAGATATAAGTGGGGTGCCACAATATACGGTGGACAGCGTACCGTGTGCTGTAAAAATGGCTGCTAGGATGGGTTTGGACTGTTCGTAAGTGAGAACCGAGCGGGCTAGGAAAGCTTGGAGAAACGCTCTGTTGCTATTGTTGTATTGCTCATCATCATCTCCGGACATTGTAGCAATTTGTTCTCTATTTTTAAGACGCAAATTGATGGATATAGTAAAGTGGTGGTGGAGTTTTCGTAGTGACGGTCATATTTGGGCCTAGAATACTGTACAATAGAACGCGTCGCTGGGGGGACGCGTTTCCCGCCGTTGAATTTCGCTTTTCCATAGATATCTATAATAACAGTACTGTAGATCATATTACGACTTGTTCAAAACCCTATCAAAATCAACTTTCTAGGATAGACATGGCCAGCGAAAAGATACTTTTAACAACGCCAAGAACAGCGCTCCTTTAGCACAGTCTACCAAGTCAGCTCAAACGGCATCTATTATCCAAAAAACCCTCGCTGCTACCTACAAAGGTGGATATTTGATCCTACCGAATCAGCAACGAGGAAAATATGCACAATGTTCTTCTACGGTACACAAAGAACCACTCATCCTCTAATTGATCCCAGAGCTTGAGAAGCACCCGTACTACAGCAATACAAGATCTCTGGGTACAGTCCTAAAATTTGGGGAGGAAATGATGGCCTACTACTTGGGGAAGGATGCAAAGTACACGGTAGGCTACGAAACGACGGGCGAGCGAGCAGAGACAATTTAAAAAGGCTAGGGGCATGTGCGTTGTCTCCTTGCTGCCTGGTGCTACTGGGACATTGAGATGAACCTAGCCGTACTGCTGTGTTCGCAGATGATCCGGCCAGTGAAAATGTGCAAGACGGTGCATGTTATATGGTAGGATTCATGAAAGACCATTTTCCCTCCATAATCGCCAAATTAACACACCCAGAGGGGGATACGGAGCAGCGTTCAGAACCCTGAATTGCTGAAGCTGGTAAAGAGGTTCATCCCATATATCTGCGCCATAAAATTGCTCGAGCCATCATCTGATGCTCGTGATCCCACATTGGAACGACAGAGTGCATCATTCTGATTTGACCTGCACCTTGGACTTGTCTATCGATCTGTCAGCGCTTTACTTCTGATTTTCGAAGCTCGAAACACATTCGCGGATTACATACCGAAAGCAAGGTGGTCTTTAATATTCATGGCCTTCTCCTTTGGGTCAGGGTAATACCATGCGGCATCTGTCGTCTCCTTGCCTTCTTTGTATCAGTCGAGAGCATTGATTTGGGTAAGGTGGGAAACATACCGTCAACGGTGATATTGTAATAGGAAGCTGTACCCTTCCAACCGCAGACCGCTGTTCTCTTTGCCTTAGATAAGGTTGAATTTTCTACGGATGAGGGCGGGAACTGACTGCGAGTCAGTGTCGAATTTGCTTGACCCTTCATGATAGATTCTGCTAACGTAGATATTGCCTTCCACAGTCTCCCACTTGTCTGCGTCTGCAATTACTTTTCCATTGAGGGTTGCGGTAGCATGTGGCATCTTTAGAGGCTGATGGATCAAATTTATCTCAATCGAAGTCTTGTGGGGTACTGTCTAGGAATTTCAAGCTCTTGGAAAGTTGCAACGGAAGAGGGTGACTATTTTTATATTGGCTTTCCATTTAATGGTCATGCAGGGTCTACGTATTCCGTGCAGGCATGATGAGGAATCGCCTATCAACCTACATCCGCAATTGGTAATCAGTATATTTACAACTGCCGCACGACAGTACATCAAGAAATGGCTAAATCTATCACCTGAATGATACCTCGCAGTCTTCATCAATATTGGTGGTCCAGTTTCCAGCAGTCAATCCGTTCCCCAATGCGGAAGTACAAAACTAGGTAGCTGAAGATGCCCGTAACTTGGGCAGCCTAGCAAGTTGTGGACCTCTCCTCCCTCAGCGATTCCGACAAAATCTTCCATAAACTGTCATGTCCTCCCTGCCCTGAAGATGCATAGATGCTATCATGTTAGTACGGTGGTTAGTGGGTCTTCTCCACCCCACATTTCAATCAGTTGACAACCGGCTCTAACCGCTAATCCCCGACACCTCGTCAGTAGCCAGTTTTTCTTCTTCATCAAGTCGCGTTTTTCGTGGCTCTATCCGGGCATAAAAGCTTTGATATAACTCCTTATTCACGTATTCTATGTTCTCAAGTACCTTGTCAAATCTTCTTCGTCGCTGTCCGAATCGTTTGACTCTTTCGGATTTTTTGTGTGAGTGAATCATGGACTCTAACGAGTTTCGCAAAGCTGCGCACTCGGCCATAGACGAGAGTGAGTCCGTCTTCTTCAATATCTAAGATAAGGAATTTACTGGCATACAGTCATTGATTACTACGACACAATACAAGACCGTCGAGTTGTCTCCAACGTTGCCCCCGGCTACCTTCGTAAACTCCTCCCTTCCGGCCCACCAGAACAAGGAGAGCAATGGGAAGAGATTCAGAAGGATATTGAGTCGAAAATTATGCCCGGCCTAACACACTGGTATGACGGTCCGCAAGGAAGAGTCTTTCCTGTCCGAAGCTGAGAGCGAAAAAGGCAGTCTCCTAATTTCATGGCCTTTTTCCCAGCCTCAGCGACTTATCCTTCAATGCTCGGTGAGCTCTATTCTGCCGCTTTCACGGCTCCTGCTTTTAATTGGCTATGTTCGCCGGCTGTGACTGAACTGGAGACAATTGTCCTCGACTGGCTAGCCCGCCTGCTTAATCTCCCTGAATTCTTTCTGAGCGAAGGCGAAGGAGGAGGCGTCATACAAGGGAGTGCTAGCGAGGCTGTAGTCACGGTCATGGTTGCTGCCAGGGAGAGACACCTCAATGCTGCATGCAAAGGCCTTGAAGGGGAAGAGATGGAAGAAAAGAGGGCCAAAGTCAGAGGACGCCTCGTTGCTCTGGGCAGCGAGCAAAGTCATAGCAGCACCGCGAAAGCGGCCATCATCGCAGGCGTTCGATATAGATCTATACTGACTCGAATGGAAGACGACCTCGCGATGACTGGTAAAGCGCTACAAGCGACGCTAGAGGAGTGCAAGCGGGAAAAGCTGGAGCCTTTCTATCTAACCACCACACTCGGCACAACCGCAACCTGCGCAACCGACCGCTTTTCCGAAATTGCAAATGTGGCCTCCGCCTCCTCTCCGGGCCTATGGATCCATGTTGACGCCGCCTACGCTGGCGCCGCCCTCGTCTGCGAAGAATATCAGCACATCCCCACTTCCTTTTCTGCCTTTGACAGCTTCAATGTGAACATGCACAAGTGGCTCCTTACCGCATTCGATGCGAGCTGCCTGTACGTCAAGCGAAGACGCGAGCTCACTGACGCTTTAAGCATCACGCCGAGTTATTTGAGGAATGAGTTCTCTGATAACGGTCTCGTGACTGATTATAGAGATTGGCAAATTCCGCTTGGACGGCGATTTCGTAGTTTGAAGATATGGTTTGTATTGAGGACATATGGGGTTGCTGGGTTGAAGAACCATATCAGGAACCACATCCAGTTAGGAGAAATGTTCCATGGGCTTGTGAAATCAAGACCGGACCTCTTTAGGGTGCTGGCACCACCTGCCTTTGCTTTAACGGTATTAACCATTGTGCCCCCAAGACACGGATCGGCACAGCCTGAAACCAACGGCCATCTAACAAACGGTGAGTCTAATGGAGGTGCCAACAGCGAAGCACCAATTGGCGAAACAGAGATTATCAAGTCCTCCGCTACGGACGACCACGCAAACACCCTCACACAAGAGATCTATGAGCGCATCAACGCGGAAGGCAAGATCTTCCTTACCAGCAGCGTCGTAAAAGGCGTATACGCTATCCGAGTCGTTAGCGCCAATCCCAAGGCTGACGAGAAGCATTTACGAAGAGCGTTTGAGATATTAGTCGGTACTACAGAAGAGGTTCTAGCAGCAAAAGGGATGAGATGACCGGGCACCGGGCCTTATGGGAGAAGTTATGATTAACGCGTTGACGCAAAGACGCTGGTTAACAGCTTACACCAGTTTATATCACAATTTCCCTAGGATTTCATAGATGTATTGAATGAAAAAGGTGGTCGGTCTAGATGATAGGCAGTAATAAGAGACACATGTTGCAACCCATCCATGGATGATTCCCATCTATGGATCAGATGTTATTTTCCTGAATGGTTGATCGTACATAGGTCTTACATCTTTTATATTTATGACATTGGGCTGTGTACTCTTGTCCTTGTCTTCGGCTTCCTTCATTTCAGACTGATAATGAAGATTTATAATTGATCTCGTCATGCGGTTACGACGTGTGTAGAGTCAGAAGCCGACAGCTTCATAATTTATTAAATTTCCTGATTCATCAATATAAAATCTGATCCATAGATGAAGGTCTGTATTTGCACCCTATCTAAGGATGCGGAGCTCCATCATTTATGTACCCAATCCATGGATTATCGTTTGATCCGTTGGGATTTAATCGTGTCATGGTATATCCACGGTTCGAGTGACGTACTCCTCTCACATTCCAACGCAACAAGCAACTCAACGCAGCAGTCCGTATCCATTGCTTTGCTTCCTTCCAACCCATAGCTGTGCAAAAGATGCAAATGCATCTCGACCCTCGATTCAACACATGAAGTTTAATTCGAGGGTTTGTAAAGCTGTCATATCGTACATGGGGCTTTTCAGAACCCAGAGAGCATGAGATTTGCCTCACAAAAAAATATGAGCAATGGCGCGCTGTCACTCATGGCCGCTACCTACATACCCAGTACTACCGCATACATCCATTCCTGTTCTTACGGCAGATGAGCAACAAATGTTTCATTTCTTTCTATCCAAACCCTCATCGCGTTGCTATGCTTTGCATACGTTTCCCTCCCTCTTCCTACTCGATGTTTCCGTACATTTCTATATCTGTCCTTACGATAGGTCCATAGCAAAGACCTCGTTTCCTCCTTTCTTAATAACTTTCTGCATCCTACATACCACATACGCACGACCTTTCACACACCTCTCATCTCATCTCAACGTCTCCCCACCCCCATTCCCCACCTCCTCCAACCATACGCTCCAATTTGGAAAACCGCCCTTCCCCCATCCTTCCGTCTTCGTTCGTTCTTTTTCCCCCAAAGCCAAATCTCGCTGTCAACCTTTGTATTACCGCTATAAACCATCCATATGAAACAAGCCAACCCCCAAATACCTCCACTACTCTACCACCAAACCCAGTCCCGGCCCCCAAAAATATCCCACCACATCCCCTTCTCCTTCCTCTAATCCGTCCACTTCACGCCACCAAAAAAATCATGCAACACCCACACCCTCTCTCACACAGACACACCCACCCAAAGCACCCGCCATATCATCCGCGACAGCCCGACCAGCACATTGGATAATTCGCGAAAGAAGAATAAAATTTGGCAGGACGCTGTGGGTTGCAGGGGATGCATGGGGGAAGAGGGAGGAGGATGGGCAAGCAGTGTATTAGCAAAAAAAAAAGGGGGGGGAGCGTAAGGACGAGGGTGGTTTGCAGTGAATGGGGTGGTGGGTACAATGTGGGTTTTTTTTTTTGGTGTGGGGGCTATAAATCAGGGATGAAGTAAAGTAATGGATTCGCGAGGACGGGTTTTACAGAGCTAATAATTTTCAACTCTCAAGTATCCCCGACTTCAACCCCCACCTCCAACAAAAAACCCCCCCAAAATCCAAACGCCTTTTCCCATTTCCCTCAATCTCATAGCCCCCACATCCAAATCGTCCAACCCTTCTGAGTTCCTCCCCTTACTATTGTTTTTCTCTCTTCCTACTTTCCACCATCACGCATCATCGAGCCTTCACCACTTACTGTAAAAAAATTCATCGAAACCTTTTGAACGCTCAGACTTTGTCAAAAACTTCAACTTCGTTGACTTTCTTTCTCGTATTTCGGAGTGTGGTAAGAAGAACCAGATCCAGCGATTTTTTATCAAGAAGTCTTGATAGTCGATGAAGGAGAGTTTTAGAGATTTGTGTTCTCGTGAGTTGAATGTAGGAGCTTGGTATTACAGTATATAGATCAGATTAGCTGAGAAGAATTTGTGAACGCTTGAAATTGTTTTTATTTTTTAATCTTATACTACTGTGTAAACAGAGCAGGCGTAAGCTTTTGGGGTGCCACGACTTCTTCTTCGGACTCTCGTTCTGTTTTCTGCTGTGGAGGATTAACCTGCCCTTGCTTTGCTGTGCTTTACTTTGCTTTACCTTTGCTGTAGGTTTGCTTTGCTTTTATACATGTTGCTTAAGAGAAGTATTATATCAAAAATAAATGGCGTTAAAATTAAGATATAGATGTAGATGAGACGAACAGATTATTACAAGCCAGCCTCAGCAAGCTAGCGATTCCAGCACTCTTCATCTCACCAAGCCAGTTTTACCGCCTTACCGCCTTGCCACCTCATCCACCTCACCACCTCACCACCTCTATCCTCCCCCCTTTCCAAAAAAATAAGGTAAGGGAGATGTGATCGCAAACATCACCAATACCAACAGCACCACTCCCTTCATATTATGAACTTGTTTGATCTCAAAGAAACCAGGCGAAGAAAGCTGCGGGAATATTTTATTGGGGGAAACGAAGAATGCGGAAGAAGTGTTTCTTGTTTTTAGAAAATGGAAAAGGGAAAAGGGGTGTTTCGGCGCCCCGGGGGCAGTTGGGGGAGGGGCGGGGGGGCTATGAGAAGGAAGGAAGGAAGAAAGAAAGGGAAAAGAGGTTGGAAGGGGTTGATGGATACTGGGTTAAGACGGTAAGCGGTTCTTCAGGATCGGAGGGATTGGGAGTAGGGTTGAAACGATGTATGTTACACTAATGATTGAAGTCGGCGAATGATGGACGTAGGACTTTGCTGTTTTTGATGGGGCGGCAATGGATTTATACGGAAGGGGTATTTGTGATCTCGAAACTGTTGAAACCAGGAGAAGAGAAACGGCGGGGTCTTTTAAAATGGATTTTCGAGGAGCGGTGAGGAAGTAATGCGGTGGCTAGGATACGGAGTTGGGATTGGAATGAGGAAGCTACGAAAAGGAAGAACTATGGAGGGGTTTGACATGGTTTAGTTGATGGATGAGTGGGATGGTGAGGCAATCCGAGACTTTCCTAGCGCCGTGATTGAAGCTCGCTGGGTTTAGCAGGCTTCCATGTTTTGGTTTGCTCTTCCAGGATGGAGTCGTAGAGTCTATTTGTTCCCTAAAACGTAACTCCATTCCGTATTTTTGGTAGAGCAGATATGCTCGACAGTTGTCGAAAGTAATATTATTCAGCCTTAATGCGCGACCTTTGATTGCGTTGTACTATAAGCTTGATGCCAAGTCTATCTTTTATACTCATGCCCCATCTTGGCGTCAGGCCGCTCTTGAACTCAAGTCAACCAATTACCCAACATAGGGTTCGTTCAATGTCCCAGAGGAGCCAATCCGCTTCCGGATCGCTCTGAACAGTGTCATCACACCCAGCAACACCCAATACGGAAGAGAAAGAACCATCCACATTGGGAGAAGAAGAAGCCGTATAAGGTCCCCAACAAGCTTACCATAGCTGAAACGTACTTCCACATACCAAGGCAGTTTTCCCGCTCTGACCGGTTTGATTAGGTTGATTCCGTAGGCTAGTTCATTGGTGGGCAGCGCTATCAAGAAATCGTAGAAGGCGAGTATCGAAATTGTGTTACTTGTGGTTCGAGTGTCACCGTGAACGACCTCTTTGTTCGGGCCGGATGAATTGCGTGCAAAGCTCTTCCACTTTTCATTTTTTGAGTGCTGCGTGGAGGAGTAGATGAAATTGGACACCATTTGTTGGCCGCATACGAGCATTGAGAATATGCTCCGAAGGTTAAGCGCTATGAAGGTAGTAATGATCAGAACAATTACAAGGAGTACTGCGAATGATACCAGCGTGGCTTCTTTAGGGAGAACAGTCATGCTGTATATTGACTGTAGAGTTGAGCATCGTCAGCTGTAGTTTTCTTCGCTAAAAGATGGGGCAGTCGTTGAGATACTAAATCTGAAGGCTTACTGCAACAGTTGTTATTGGCAAATATGCCATGGAAAGATATGTCAACATTTGCAATCTTTCTCCTTGCATTACTGCTGTTCGACTCTCAAGCAGAGCAGTAGTGCCCAGCAACTAGATATGTCAACACTCCTTTCCAGTATCGATAGAAAGTTCAATGGCTTACTGCTTCTCTCTGAAGGTCAAAAGTTAGTAGAAGTACTGTAGGATATAGAACAGCTTTTTATTCGGTTCAATGAATGTAAAGAAAAGGGGCAATTGCGCGAGCGAACAAACCATTTCCTTTACTTGTTCTTTGAATGCTTGCACTTCCGCGTGAACGGTGTCTAAGCTTTCCGTCTCCTCCTTCATTCTATCTGTCCAGTACTGTAGTCCGCTTTTCTCGAAATTATGCGCTCTTCTCTGCAGTTTCGCTAGCTGGTTGCTCTCCAAGTTGCGGACGAATTTCAGGGTCACTTCGATCGAGCCACAAATTTCATAACATATCTTAATAATCCAGTGATACAACTTTGAGTTGCTAAAGGACTGATCGTCAAACAAGTGTGCATTCCCAGAAGGCCGGAGCGGTGATTGAGCCTTTGTATAATTTTCAGAAAGCCTTTCGTAAAAGTTGACGGGATCAGTCAAACTCACAGCTGACTCGGCAAGTTGCTTCTTGAGTTCTTCAAAAATAGGATCAGTACGTTGCCTCTGTGAAATAATGGCGCTGGATATCCCACGAATAAACTGGGCTAGGGGGGTAAGGAACCCCGTTGGGTCCGGAGAAGAACCAGGAGCCATTTGCATTGGACTGTTGACTACCAAAACATTCCAAAATGCTTCTGGGTTGGAGAGAAGATCTATCGCTTCCTCTCGGTGCTTTTCTTTCCCTGGAACCACGAGAGTTAAAAGCACAGATGACGATGCTTTATAAAGGCTTCCAGTGTGCTCTTGGGCTGCTGTAGTCTGGTCCGGTCCGAAATATCCAAGGAATTCTCTATCGTGTGCCGTGGACTCTTGATTGGAATCTTGCCACGGCTGTAAGAAAAGATGAGGTAGGTGGTAGGACAGTGAAACTCTCTTATAGCATTTCTGAGGGCGAAATAAGAGTCAGTACTGGCCAGAAGACAATCTCTAGAGTTGCGTTTTTGTAACTGAATATAATCCCGCTAGGCTCAGAGTGCATGACGTAGACTTGTGGGAGGTCGAGGATAATCCGTAGAAAGCAAAACAAGACTCACACCGGAGAGTGAGGTCTCTTGTAGATGATGCGGTTCCTTGTAGACTGCCTTTAATCGTAAATGTCGCTGTATGAAGTGTCGAATGAAGGTAGGGTCTTCATCATGCAATCGGATACAGAACGTCTGTACGAGCAGTATTGCAGCTCTTGATACCTTGGATATATGCTCCTTAGTATAACTTATCAAAGATATTAGCATGTCTAAGCTACTACAATCAAGAGTCACTCGTTAATCTGTCGGCCATCCTCGGACTAGACGTACACAATTCGGCCATAGGCAAATCTGGGTGTCTCGGTGTTGCTTATATGTCGAGGAGCTGCGAGCGTCGTTTTTATTTCCTGTAAGTGATGACAGTCAGGCCATGGCGCCCTCCAACGCGTAGAAGGACCAACATTTATCTCGGGAAGATATCTCTCAGGAGCAAGGTGCCTACGATTCATCCCATTCAGTGTAGACACTTCGTTGACTGCACTGTATGTTAAAACATAGCTGGCATTGTAAAATTCCAATAGAATCAGCTCTTGGGTTGCAGATTTTGCCATGTCTTTGACCGGGTCATTAATAAGCTTCTCATCCCAATTATGAACAGAGCCATAAGTCGAGAGATCTTTGACAATCGAGTCTAGAACATGCATGACACTGTAGCGACTGTCAAAATCGTAATGTAACTCGAAGTCAGGAATAGTAGGTAATATTTCTTCTGTCCCCGGACTGATGGGTGCAGGCTGATCGACCACATCCATGTTGGAGGGTTCTATGCGAGTGGATCTTTGAATCCAGGATTTCGTTATTACAGAGATCCTCCAACATTCGCAGCGGATTGAATGGATTGGATGTGGCCTAGATATTCAAATTCAGACTTCTGAGGCGCGCGACCGGGAGTATGTAGCAAAACCAAGCAGGCTGCAGCAGATCAGTTGGTGTCCATTAATGGCCGACCCACAAAGTCCTTTGATATACACAGGCTTGCCAGAATGGCCAAGCAAGAACCTCTTAACGCGAACTTGACAATAGGGCACTTCAGCCAGCCTTATATTTATATCAGATGTCGCCAAATTCCTCAGCCGACGAACAGTTTATGCGACCTGCTCACGTAGCCTTGTCGATGACTTTGTTTATGGCACAGCCTCAGTATACATGAGTGATCCAGAGATTGTTCACCTAACGTTTAGCCCCTGACTCCTGCAGTCGCGACTACCAACAACCAATTCGCCGTATATGATTGGATTGTAAGCCGTTCTGCTGACGACGTACCACATTATTATATGTATTGGTGAATAAGTTAGTTTGTCTCAAAAGGTAGGACATCCTCGCAGGTCAGCCACAATGAAGCCCACGTCGAAGAAGCCGTAGATGATTGGTAGGTATCGAGTGATGAAGGTCTCCAGCCTTGCAGACAATCAGGCTGTGCCCTACCTGCTGCTGCAGCCTGCAGATGCTAGCTCACACAGCCCTGAATCGATGAGCAGCTCCACTTCACCGCCCTGTATACTGACTATGCGATGCAGTATCTTTATTCGGCAGCTTTGAGAAGATTGACGTATTTTTCCTAGCGTGATAATCCACCACTGGGGGTTGCTTCTGGGTATTGTACGGTGAAGATAGAGGCTCGCTGAATACGGACTAGCGCCGATAGATTACTACGTTGGGGGTGTAGCGTTAGTGCCTGACCTCGAACTTCATCTCAGCCCAAACACCTATCAACGATATACCACATCAACCACAATGCACCTCTTCCCCCCAATCATCCTCATCCTCCTCTCGCTCCTCTCCCCCACCCTCGCCACCACCACCGCCCAACCCCCCCTCAAAACAGCAACCCTCCACCACCTCTCCCCCACCCCCAAACCCCTCGCAACCCTCTCCTTCTCCCCCCAACACCCCCACCTCTCAAAACTCGAATCATTCACCCCACCCCCCAATACCACCTCCCTCACCCGCATCGGCGTCCCCCTCGGCTCGAAAAGCTACCGCACAACCCTCACGGCAACATCATCGTTCCACGCGCCCTATGTTGGAAGGTTTAGGATAACGGTTACGCCCGAGGGGGAGGTCTTGGGCGCGAGCTTCCATGCGTCGCTAAGGAACAGGGAGAAAGAGGCGGGAGTGGGGGAGGAGAGGGGAGATTTCGATATGCTGGTTGTGGAGAAGGGGCCGGAGATTGTGGGGCTGGAGCCGGAGAAGAAGGTGGGGGTGCAAGGGAAGGATGGGGAGGAGGTGGAAGAGAAGACGTTCTTGCAGAAGTGAGTCGCTATTTCTCTTACCCTTTGCCTTTGGGAGGGTTCGGCCTACGGAGGGGGTATGGCTTGGGAAATGGTCGGCAAGACGGATAGGGCATAGGGATGTGCTGCGGAGAAGATTGCTAACACATGAGGGATTTCCAGGTACTGGTGGATACTCATCGGCGCGGCCGTGCTGGCTATGGCCGGGAGTGGCGAGAAATAGGAACTTCCACCTCAAAAATCTTGGAAACTCCCAAAAACCACCGGAGACATTGGGTAAATTTTTCGGAACCGCAGGAAGATTTGAATCATTGGACCAAGGATCACTGTACACATAATCCGCCCATACTCCTCCAGCTGACCCCCTTTCCCCGGGAAGCCCCCCCCCCCCCAATCCCATCCCAACCCCACCATTCCCTACACATCCTCGTTCTTTATCCCCTAAAAAAAACCCCCCAAAAAATCCTTCCCATCCCATCATATACCACGACACCAACCCCTTCCTTCCATCGATTGAACCGCGAGAAACATGAAACCATAAGCCCAGAAATATCCCAAGAACCCATCTAAACATCTCTCGTTCTGCATACCCCATGACTTTTATCCCCCAAGTCAATACATAAGGTATGTAGGTACTCATCTCTATCGTTCCTACACAGATTTATTTACTTACTTACTCAGAAAACCACACTTACTGATTCCACACCCGGATCCACGATAGCGCTTTTCTTTTTCTTTTTCTTTTCCTTTTTGCCCGGAGCTCACGGGCTAGTGCTTTATCGGTTTCTACTGTAGCTGGGAGATGTGGGAGAGTCATTGTGGTTGAGTACTGTACATGTCAGAGCATGGGGTATTACATAGTCATGCATAGAGGCGGGATACACAAGGGGGGACTCGGCCAAAAGAAATGAAACTTTTCTGCCTCTCTGCGTGACTTATGACCTATTCTCTTAGATACATGAAGTATTTGGAAGGATTCGCTGGCTAAGCTAAGCTAGAAAAACCCGCATTTGATTCTAATTTGACGATCTACATCATTCAGCGAGCATGCTATCCCTAACCTCCCTAAGACCTATGTACAAGCGAATCAAGCCACGATTTCGCCCATTACCTCTATTTCGTTCTAGAGAATACTCATGTTCACGGCCGGCCACCCTTCTATCAGTCATTTTCGCTCCCCGCAACCGTACTGGAGGCATCGCTAACATGGGTATCGCTGACGTTGACGGCCAGAAAGCTCTTCGGTAGTTTCACCCTATCAAATACCGGACCATTAGCTACTACTCCCCATATTCCAAACATAGGATGCAAGGCATGAACGTACGTGTGGAATTTCGCCCTCAGCGTCTCAATAACCTCCTTCCAGTCCTGATGCGCCGTCAGGCTCCTCCTTGGCGCGCACCCAATCGAATGTTTTGAATCGAGCTGCACGTCCAACGGATCAGATGTGTGGCATCCCGGTGTAATCGTAATGCGGATACTGTATGCAAAGGTGTCTGCATCTTTGTCTTCCGATTCGTAGAGCTCAAAGGTGATGTGTGACAGGTAATCTAGCTCTGGGATGGCGTTTCTCTCGATTTTGGTCTTGATCCCGCCCTCGAGGATGCAGTTGAGTAAGGTATAGATGTGCGATTCTTTGGTAAAGTAGATGAACGACTTTGCATCTTCCGAAGCTTGCACTTCCTCTAGATCGTTTACGATTTCCTTTAACAATGGCAAGGATGTCAAAAGGCCAATTTCTAGCTTTTCACTGTCGCTGATGCCGTACTCCTGCGGACACACAAAGTCGAAAAGGACCTTTGCGTATTTGTACAGCTCACGCAACTTCTCCAATCGAACGTCTGGCTTGGCTTTTGTTTGGCCGATGCCGACAAAGAGCTTGAAGTATGAGTCTTGGGAGTCTTCCTGTGGAACGGTCTGTGGTGACGGAAGATTCACGGCGGATTTCTTTCCAAAGCCCATACGTTGGGCGAGGTTATTGGATGATTTATCGGTTGTCTTCTCGCCACCGTGGCTGCCTTTTCGCTCATGCTTACTATGCGGTGGTTTGTTTTCATGAGCGGTAGCTTCATCGTAGGGTTTTCCGTCTGGCTTTACATCCCCTGTACTGTCTTCCTCCAGAATGCTTGCGCTGGGCGTGAAAACCCACTCCAAGAATTGCCGATTGTGTAAGGCATCGAACTTCATAGTATCATAGAGCTCTGAAATTTTGCTCGGGTCGACTTTTTCGGAATCACAAAATTCAGTGAAGAGCTTTTCCCATCTTTCCCTGAAGAGTTCAGGGTCTTCCCCACAGCACCATCGGGCTTGAACAGAAGATACCGCTTGAGCTTGAGCAAGTGCGCCGCCGGACCCTGGAACTGGTGCCGGCGAGCCTTCACTTGACTTGTTGAGAGCGCTTAAGGAAGCTGCTGCGCTATTGCTGAGTTTTTTGAAGTTATGCCTCATGACCTTCCTATGGAAATTCATAAGCTCAACGACATTCTTAACGACGATTGATGGTTCTGGCGTATTAGGAGGCCAGGCGAATTGGGGTGGAGCTTGATGGCCTTCCCTTAGCAAAAGCTTCAACTTCTTTTTGACTTTGTCCATGACGTCCTTGGCCGCGTTGGAATCGTCTAGCAAATCTTTTCGTACTGTGATGGAATCTTCGGCCACTTCTTTCTGATCCAGAAAAGAGGCGGCCCAGATTTGTGCTAGGCTCAATCAACACCGCAAATTCAACGCAACAAGGCCAAAGACAAAGACATACCACTAGTGCTCACTCTCCGCTCGGAGCTCGTGAAGACACGAACATCGTTCAAAGCTTCTTTGTTCATCAATGACATATCATTTCTCATATTTTCTCCAAGATCCTGTGACTGGTAGCGCGCAGCGTGAGTAGGTTCACCACCCCATTTGACAATCAGTTGAAGCTTGTCAAGGATCAGGTCATTTTCCGCGGCAGAGAAACGCGAGAGGGTACTTCCATTGAAAGAGTTACTCCTCGTGTGGGCTAGTGGGGACTCCACTGAGAAGTCTTGTATGCTACCAGAGAGCTCAGGCGCAGCTACTTTAGTTTCGGCAGCGTCCCCACCGCCTCCTTCATGAAGCTTCTGCAGTGCTTCTTCGGGCTTTCTTTTCCGAAACATAGGCTTGATCTGTACTTTTGTCCCCGTCCAGGCACCCTTTCGCGCCAAAGAAATCCGCAGAAGCTGGAGCTTCTCTGGATCCTCGACACCTTGCTTCATTGCTATCTTGACTGCCTCTTGAATACTATTCAAGGCAGCTTCTCCTTTGAGTAGAACTTCTTCTTGGTGGCCTTTTAGCAAATCAACAAAAGGCTGGGTGTGGAAAGTAAACTTGAACTTCTGCTTCGGCGTACGATCTGCATGGCGTACTACAGCCACCATACCCTTCAATTTCCAAGAATGCTTGGACGCAGGCTGGGGAGTAGCTCCCGGGGCCGGATGATCTTCGAGTGGCTCTGCTGCTATATCAGGCCGAGCAGTTGAGACTGCAGGTGGAGGTAGATCTATGATCTCCACGACATTCTTTGCAGGGGTTGCAGAAGGTTCATTTTCAACACTCGGAGGACATGTTACTGGCGTTGTTACTGATGATATATCTGGTGAGCCGGAGCCATGAGAGCGAGAGCCCGAATTATGCCCGGTCAGTCTAGACATGCTAGGCGACTTGATCATAGATTTTAGAGTATTCCGATGGTTGCTGATAGTACTCTTGCGATGCGGTAGACCCTTTTCCGGCGCAACTTCCGCTTGGCTTTCCGTAGGAGGGATGCTTCCATCACGTTTACGCTTCTCCTTAACGAATAGGTCTTTCAAAATGCTGGCACATTTATCATAGTACTCCTTGTTATCTTTTACAAAGCTCCAGCCATTCACATCGATAACGTAGCTCTTCTTACCTGCTCGAAGTAAGTCAAACCCACAAACGCGCTGACCAAAGCCATTCACAATCTTTGTGGCCATCATTGATTCTTCCTTCGCCAGACTAGTAATGTATCTAATCTCTTTCCCATGAGTGTTTCTTCGTACAAGCCCATCGACCACTGGAGATTTTCGGGTCTCGGCATGGCAAAAGTCTGGTCCAACAGTGTAGGCTTTGATGTCTTCGGCGTTCTCGACATGCAAGAACTTCTCATAAAGATAGCTGCTTCCCTCTTCTGTTATAGCTCGTGGCACAATCAGGTCCTTGTCCCATTCTGAGCTTTTGTTTCCTATCTTCCGGAAAAGCTTCCTGCCACCACCACCTTCATGGCTTTTCGGAAAGTAAATTCGAATGTTGTGATCTTCACCACTAATGGGCTTCTCGACAAACGGTTTCTTCAAGGTGGCACCGTCGACAAGTAGGGTGTCGCCATCATCGATAAGTTCCACTTTCTTTGTCAATGGCATTCCACCGCCTGTACCGTTCTCGGGTCCCTCTAGCTTGACTCCGCTGAACCTAAAGACGCGATCTGCAAGCTCGGCCGACTCTAGAGTTGGACCTCCATCGCGGTTGACCTCAATTCGCTTTGGCGTTGGTACCTCCATAATATCCAGAACGCGCAGGCATATCCGCCGGTCCCAGAGAATCTTCTGCATTGGCAGATCGTTAATGCAAAATGGTTTGCGAAGCTTGCTATAAGCAATAGCTTTGTCCAGAGGAAAGCCATCCGAAAAGAATGAAATCAAGAAGTCGCAGATTGGCCAGTTTTCTACCTCCTCATCTAGAATTACCTTATCACCAAACACAACAATGTCAAATTCACTGTTGGACTGAAGACGAGTGAGGATATTACGACTTGCTTTACTACGAGCTTTTACGTCGAGCGCGCATACACCGATTCGTCCTAGAGGGGCGGATTTTGCTTGTGAACTCCGGTCGCTATTGTTGGGGCTAGCAGTGCTGCTAGGCGCAGTGCTCCCAGTCGACTGCTGTTGCGTTCTACTCCGTGAACGACGTGCCGTTGGCCTTGGTAACGACCCAGGACTCCAAGACTCAAGATGTTTTGCAGCAGCGTTAGAGTTTAAACTTGCATCTTTCGACGTACTCAACGGCAGATGCTGTAATATCAAGTTTGCAGTCACATATACTGGATCCGTTGCCGTAGTTGCAGACGATGAGACTTCTCCCCTAACCGAACCCAGCGGCGGACTTAATGGCACAGTACTCGTGGTAGAGCCATCGAACGCTCCACTTCTCACAGAACCAGCGTTTGAGCTCGTAGCACTTGGTGGGGCACTACTTCCTCCTGCCGGTCCACTATAGATGGCCGAACCCAGAGAATATAACGATGAGAACGACAAACGATTACCTTCGATCTCGGGGTTAGTGCTTGACGAGTGTGGAGGTCTCAAAGATGAGTCTGGAAGAATCAGAGAAGTGTAGGGCTCAGACGCAGGATGCGGTTGTTGGCCAACCACGCTTGGTGTTTTTTCTAGATCATCCGATCCAACTGGGTCGTTTACAACATTCTTCTCTATCGACCCATCCGTACTTTGGTCCGTCTCTACGCTGTCGGTGCTAGCCATCGCAGCTGAAGGCCTACGCGAAGCAGAGGGTTTGTAGGTTGATGACGGCTTAGTCACAGGTGGGGGCATGGAAATGCTGGCCCTTGCTATATCAGCGTTACTTGTGCCAACGTCTGCAAACCGGCTCTTTCTGTTTGCTGACACTGAAGTGGTAGAAGCAGATAATAACGTGTGAGACTGTGAACGTGGAAGTTGCCCTAGCAGTGGTGGTGCTGCTGTTGAAGAATCTTCCACAATTGGAGGAGATGGAGGATTGGAAGCCGCGGCACTGTGGCATTGCTGTTCAACATGGATGGACCTGACCGGGTCATTCTGGAGAGAAGTTGTGCCTTCCCGGCTGGTCGTTTTCGACAGAGAAGTCATTCTTCGAAATAGTATCAGCCAACGTCTGGCACGTGCTTTCCATTATGGGTTGTCCTCCTGGTGCACCACCAACAACCTGCCATGGCCGAATGACTGGGCCATGATTGCCTTCCTGCCCAGTAAATCTTCGGGATAGACCGGGTTGCACGATATCAAGATAGCCTCTAAGGTAGGTTAGATAGAAAGTATGAGCTGCAGCGTTTTCACTTCACTGGAAGTGCGCCGTGTCTGAGCGTCATTGTGCGTTGTTAGCGCGTCACTCGCGTAAAATTGCTGTATGGAGAATGTCCAAATTCTCCAGGGACGGACATCGACGATAAATTGGTTCTTCCACAATAACCCCCCACCATGTCAAAAGATAGCCCCAATGTCTCCGGCGAGAGGGTGGTAGCCAAGCGTCAGAAGCTCAGCAACGGGACCAGCCTCAAACAGCAGAAACCGGCCGCAAGGATATTTGCCCCCTTTAGAAGCTTGGGGCTTGTATCTTCCACCACTGTGCCATTCACCTCCCTCCCGCTTGGCAAAACCACCTTCCAGATCACCACCTCTGTGGGGCGATGTCTTCATACCTACGATCTCCGGAAAGGCCTAAATCTAGTCTTCCTCACCAGACCGCAAACACCAGCCAATATCACATCAACAATTGCATGGAAAGACCGTGTATTTGCAGCATGGGGTGGAGAAGCGGCCGGCACCGGGATGGGGGTTTGGGTATTCAAGAGAGGGAAAAAGGTCGAAGAGCTGGAGATGCCAAAAAACGACCTGGCAGAACAGGTTTCGCAAATAGTGATCTTTGGGTCGTGGATTGTAGGATGTTGCTCGTCTCGAATTGAGGTCTGGAAGTCGGCCAACTACGAACACTACACTACTATAACGCCCTCATGCTCGCGGGGTTCAGGCTCCATGAAGGCGCTATCAGGATGTGTCTGCAATATGCCGACGTTTCTGAATAAGATATTCGTGGGCAAAACCGATGGCGGCGTGGAGATGTGGAACATAAGCACTGGAAAGCTCATATATACTATACTTTCGCCAAACTCTTCTTCCGGGCCGGTGACCACACTACAACCTACCCCAGCTCTCTCCATAATAGCGATCGCTCGTTCTGATGGATCAGTCGTTCTCCATGACATCCGCTTAGATCAAGTCATCATTAAGTTGAACAATAAGGTTCCTCGTACAGCAAATGTGACTTCAATATCGTTCCGGACCGATGGGCTTGGTGCCGGCGAAGACGGCCGCAAACCCGGTATCATGGCTACGGCAGGGACAGATAATGGCGATGTCACTCTGTGGGATTTGAATGGCGGTGGCAGAGTAGTTGGCGTCTTACGAGGGGCGCATAACCCGTCTTCTTCGGCCCGTGGGGGAGTCTCTGGCGGCATCAACAAAGTCGAGTTCTTACCTGGCCAGGATGTTATGATCACAAGTGGATTGGATAATGCTTTGAAATCATGGATCTTTGACGCAACGTCTCTATCAGAAACACCGCGAATATTGCATTCACGTAGTGGCCATGCTGCACCGGTTACAAGGCTTAGCTTCGTGCCTTCCAATTCGGACGGTTCTGGAGCGGGCGGAAAGTGGCTTCTGAGTGCTGGAAGAGACCAGAGTCTTTGGGGCTGGAGTCTTCGAAGAGATGGGCAAAGCACAGAGCTTTCCCAAGGTAATGTTCGGAAGAAAGCGAAGAAGCTTGGTATTCTGGGGAACAGCGTTGATCTAGAAAATTCCACTAGTCTTGAGGACTTGAAAGCGCCTGAGATTACATGCATTTCCTGCTCGCTGAATCGTGATGGAGGCATGGGCGCTTCGACCGGCGGTGGTAGGGTGTGGGCGAACGCTGCAGCAAGAAAAGGTCCAGCAGATGCATCAGAAAGTGGGGCCACAGGCTGGGAGAGCATCGTAACAGGCCACCGTGGGGACAAGTACGCAAGAACATGGTTTTGGGGCAGGAAGAAGGCTGGAAGGTGGGCCTTTGAGACAGGGGATGGGACTGAAGTTACAAGTGTCGCGGTCACCCCTTGTGGCACTTTTGCGGTTGTTGGTTCTGCCGGAGGACATATATCAATGTTCAACCTCCAATCTGGCATTCAACGCCAGCGGTTTCCCTCAGCGTTGACTCCTGCCCAAGCCAAGAAGCTGAAAGCCATGCCATTCGATAACGAATGTGATACGACAACCGGAAACAGAAAATTCGGACCAGGCGAAGGAAAGCATAAAAAAACCATCACAGGACTCATGGTTGACGGCCTTAATCGAACCCTAATCAGCTGCAGCCTCGACGGCAAACTCAAATTTTGGGACTTCCAAACCGGTCATCTCCAAACCGAAATCGACTGGTCTCCCATGACCACCATCACAGCCTCCCAATACCACCGCCCCAGCGATCTCATCGCGCTCAGCTGCGACGATCTATCTATTCGCGTAATCGATACCGAGACCAAGAAGCTTGTAAGAGAACTCTGGGGCTGCATGGGTCAGATCAGCGATTTCTGCTTTTCGAACGACGGCCGCTGGATCATTGCCGCTTCCATGGACTCCGTGATCCGCATCTGGGACCTTCCAACCGGCCACCTCATCAACGCCGTACGACTTGAAAGCCCATGCACCGCGCTCGCCTTCTCCGACAGCGGCGAATTTCTCGCCACTGCCCATGCAGACGGCGTAGGCATCAATATCTGGAACAATCGAACCCTATTCACGCATGTCCCAACACGGCTTATCCGCGAGGACGAGACCATGCCTGTGATAGCACCTACAACATCTGGAGAGAGCGGGCAAGGGCTCATAGAAGCCGCATTTGAAGAAGATAGCTTGGACGAAGAGGAGGACCTTCCGCCAAGTACAACACCCGACCAACTCTCCGCAACCTTGCAAACACTGTCCCTCCTCCCGAAAACCCACTACCAGACCCTCGTCCACCTAGATCTCATCCGCCAACGCAACAAGCCAAAAGAACCCCCGAAAGCCCCCGAAAAAGCCCCCTTCTTCCTTCCCTCCATCGAAGGCGCCGGAAACCCCCAACCAATAAGTCAAGAATCTCCAGCAGAAACTCAGGTCACCAAAGCCGAGCGGTCACGCATCTCCAAAATGAGTCGCACCGAAAGCACACTCACCACCCTCCTCCACCACGCCTCCCAAACCCAAGATTTCACCCCTTTCCTCTCTCACCTCAAATCCCTCCCCCCCTCCGCCGCAGACATCGAAATCCGCTCCCTCTCCCCTTCTCCCATATCCTCCTTTCAACAGACCCCAAGGTTTTCCGAACTCACCCTCTTCATCCAAGCCCTAACATCCCGCCTCTGCGCCAAACAGGACTACGAACTCGTGCAAGCGTGGATGGCGGTGTTTTTGCGTGTGCATGGGGATGCAATCGCGTCTGTGGATGCGAGGGATGAGGGGTTGCTCGAGGCGTTGAGGGAGTGGAGAGGGGTGCAGGGCAGGGAGGCGGAGAGGTTAGGGGGGTTGATTGGGTTTGTGGGGGGAGTGGGCGGGTGGGTGAGGAGTGGACGGTGATGATGAGGGAGATTGATGAGCGTGGGGCAGGGGATAGATTTGGATTTTGGTGGTTTCAGGAAGCCGTTGTCTCGTTATATACCCAAAAAGTAGCGACGCCATTACTTGTCGCCCCGCCCCCCGAAAAGCCAAAGACCCTCAAGCACAATCCAACACAGTAAACAGATTCCCTCCTCCCCCTCGCGCAACCCCTTTCTCTCCCACCTCCTTCCCTCTCACCCCCCTCTTCCTCCCCTTCCTCCGCTTCTGTTCTTCCCACGCCGGCGCTTCAACAGCATCCTCCATTAGAACATCACGCCCATCCTCTTCAGTACTGCCACCAGTCCTACCTCGCAGCATCACCACCACCGTCCGCACAACGATCTCAGCCTCAAACCCCGGCGGAACTTGCGCCGCCAGTTCAAGCCTGGATGCCAACAGCTGGGCCAAGGGGGGCAATGCGCTCAGAACTACCGAGAGATGTTGGAGGGGTGCCAGTTCCGTGGATTCGATGCCGGGAGGGATGGCAGCAAGGGTTTGTTCGAGCATGCGCAGCGAGTACAGCACCGCCTGTATCTGGGCCGACAGGTGGAGATCTTCCCACATCCAGGTCCCAGCGGCAGCGGTGCCCGTTAGAGCGCGCATGCAGGCGCTTCTGGATGGGGAGGGTTTTTCCGCGTCGGAGCACCAGGTGAGGGTTTCGTGGAGGGCGAAAAGCCTCCATGCCATCGCGGTGGGTACGTTCGGAGAGATGTTTTTGAGCGCTTGGACTCGGGTTGCGAGCGCGGTTGCGCAGGAAATTAGATGGGGGGTTGAGAGCAGGGGGATGGGCGAGGGGGCGATTCGGGCGCCTTTGCGGGTGTATTCGGAGACTGAGTGGTGGTGGTGGTGGTTGGGGGAGCTTGCTAGAGCGTAGGAGTAGGCGAGGAAGCGTAAGGGGGTTGAGGGTGTCCAGGCGGAGGTTTTTGGGGGAGAGTCGAGGAGGGTGGGGAGGTAGAAGCATAGGTTTTCTTGGGGGTTTGATGTGGCTTGGAGGAGGAATTCTGAGGTTTGGGGGTCGAGGAATCGTTTGTGAATAGTGGAATAGGTTGGTGGGCTGGGTGGGATGCTGGGGCAATTAATCGTTAATGGTTCTGTTTGGTACTGGTCTATAAAAGCCTGTATTTCAGCGGGTTTCGACGCTGGTAATCGTGCAAGCCCGAGAGCTGTGAGGAACGTGAGTGCAGGATCCTCTTTTATCTCGAAAGCCAGCCTTTGGAGATCCTTAAGACCCAGTTGCCGGGCTAGACCTCGCGGTCTGCATACAGCACCTTCGATCGTGCTGCAAGAATCAGAACTTCCGATCCCTGCCTTCAGCTCTAGGCTGCTGAAGAAAGCAACAGCGCCACAATCACCGAGATCGTAGACGAGCAAATCCGAATCGCTGGTCAGGATAGTGGCACCGCTTCCCTCAGCAGCTCTTGCACAATAAGGATCTGCCTCGTCCGGGACAACTTCGGTGATGGCAGCATATTTACTACCGCTAATGGCATCGAGGATAGCCGGGACCATGAAAGGGGGTGCGGGAATGCCTTTCAGGCTGGATGGAAGGGGCCGTGAAGGGTCGAACAAGTCAGAAGCTTTGACCTGATAAGTTCCGCCAGTCATGCTCGATACCGCAAACCCTTTCGAGTTGACAGCATGGAGGTTGGAAACATCTTGCCGGTTCTTCTCCAGGCGAGAAAGCCGGATACCCCGTTTCCATAATGGGAGATAGCCGTCGAAGTAGATTTTTTCTCTGCAGTTGCGTGTTTAGCTGGCTTGGGTTGGGTGTGCAAGATTCAGGGTTCATACATAATCACATGATGGGCTTGTAGTTCGTCAAGGAAGATAAGGGTGGCCTTGCCTAGTTCATCGTAGGAAGGCACTGCGTCGAGGCTGTGGAGAGAGTCGGGTTTGTGGGCTAGTAGTCTGTAGTAGAGGTAGTAGGCTAGTCCGGGCCCATCGATGATGAGTTTTTCCGGTCCATTCTGGGAGTTGGGATGACTTTTGCAGTTAGGTGTGCTACAGCCGAGGACAGTTGGGATGAGATATGGTTGGATGTGAGAGGTGAGGCGTGGGATTCCCATTATTGCACTGTTTTTGTCCAGATATTATCGACTTAGCCATTGCCCCTTTTACTGCCGCGCGTTTTTATTGATGTTCTTGTTCGCTGAGTGCGTTGTCATCAGGATCATTAGGAAGTAAGGGTAGAATTTGTATTTGGATAGCCGTCACGATTAGATTGAAATGATAATGCTCCTGGATTATCGTTATCGTCATATACTTATGTGATATGTTTATGGTATATGAGGCCGACACCGATGTTAGACACAGTAACGCCTGAGCCAGCCATCACACGAGGCCCCGGCTATAACGCCCCAAGCATTCAACAATATCTTTATCATAACTAGATTTTCCGGTCCTACATATTTTCATGGAACATGCTCCTTCTCTCAGTTGGACTACTATCGTGTCCACCGTGACTCTCCTTCTGCGAGTGCCTCTTTCCATCATTGCCTTCCCCCATTGGCCTTGGGCTGACTCCCCTCTGCTCACTCCTCTCTGCTCCGTCCGCAAACGGATCTTCCCTCCGCACCTGCTCATCGTATCTCTGGTCCAGTCCACTTTGACTGCCACCAATATAACCCAGACCTTCCCGGCTCCGGCTTCTGCCCCTACCCATTTCCTCAGCACCGTAGTCTGGTAGAACCGTTCCATGTCCTCCGTAGCCGCTTCCAGCATATGAACCTTCTCCGGGGGGGGCTGGTCGCAAACCTAGCTCTTGCTCTTCGTAGTACCCTCCTGGCCCGTAAGCATCCGCTTCATTCCCCACCCTTGCGTCCCAGGCCTCATCTGGATCCAACCCTCTCCTGCCACGGCCTCCCAGTGGCCGCTGGTAGCCTCCGCCCGAAGTCGCGTTCTTCAACGAACGAACCTTTGAGCGCACCCAGCCGAGTGGGCCCGAAGATGCAGAAGAGCCTTGTGATCGTCCTCGATTCGAGAAAGGGATATATGATGAGATTGGTGGAGGAGGGAGACCAGCACGTTGAGCGCGTCGTCGTGCGAGTAAGATGTAAGCGATGATACCTGTGGGGATGATGAGGAGGACGAGGATAAGAAAGAATAGGCCGAAAGGAGACATCTTCTTAGTGTGCGAATCCGAGTTGCGTGTAAGGTTCAGTAAATCGAAGGTTCCTTAGGGCGATGATCAAACGACCAATTGGCATAGACAGTGGAACGACGGTGCTTAGACAAGGGTTCGTTGCCGAGCGAAGGCCCTTGGTGTAAGTGCTTGACCTTTCATAGGGTGTTGAGTTCCATCGCGATACAGATGTCTTTGACTTCGAATGTGGTTGTCAGATTAAACCGACATGCGCGAATACGAGCACGTGACGAGGGTAATGGTTAAGGTAGCTTTAGGTAGTAGCGCAGAAATTACAACGGTTTACTCGCATAAGCGCCGTTATGATGCAGAACATCACGTTTAACATGCGATATGACGATATTTATCATCAATGTCGGCACTTCTAATGTCGCCGTCTCATGTGAGTGAGCCGCTGGTTGAGGGGATCGCTCCTGATGTCCTATACCACGTGAAGCAAGACAATGGCAACCTGGTCCTCCAATCCGAAGGATCCGAAAAGGTATTCCGTGATGGAGATGTGATCGGTGTTATAACTAAAAAGGTAGCAACGAATGAAGATCGAAATGGAGTGCATGAGCAGCATTCAATACTACTGTTGTCCACCAAGACGGAAAATCCAAGCAGGACCGAATTCACATTTGAATCTTTCCAATTATCGGACGTACCACGGCCAATTCTAGATAAATTAGGCATCTCACTTCCTCCATCTCATCTATTCATTCCGCGAGGGCCTGGTGATGTACCAAATCTACATGTTGTTATCTCTCCCAGATCAGGAAGAGGCGAGGCCCAGCATTTCTTTGATGTCGTCATTCGAAAAGCGTTCACGGCTGTGGGTTTGGAGGAGCAAGCTTACCAGACCCATGTAACTGAATCAGAGCGATCTATCACGGACCTCGCTCGTGCTGTCTTTCTACCTCGTGCCAACGATGGTATAGCCCAAACGATCCTCCTTTTGTCAGGCGATGGCGGCATCGTCGACATTGTCAACGTGCTACTCTCGTCTCTGCAGAGCCCTCGCTATAGGAAGCCGGTCATAGGCCTTGTGGTTATGGGTACGGGAAATGCTTTAGCCAACTCTACCGGCCTCAATCGTGGCGCAACGAGAGGTCTTAGCAACTTCCTTCAAGGCACGCCGCGTAGCCTGCCAACGTTCACAGCGAACTTCTCGCCAGGATCTGAATTTCTTTTCAATGAAGGTAGAAGCAGTGAGCTTTTGCCTCTATCCGATGCCGGATCTGCTATAGTCTATGGAGCTGTGGTTTGCAGCTGGGCTCTTCATGCCTCTTTAGTTGCCGATAGCGATACCACAGAATATCGGAAACATGGGACCAACCGTTTTCAGATGGCTGCCAAAGAGTTGCGCGCACCATCTGATGGCTCTGAACCGCATATGTACAAGGGCAAAATTACACTTATCACAAAGGATCGAGATGGTCGAGAAACCCACCATGTCCTGGAGCGTCGGGAGCATATGTACATTCTTGCTACTCTAGTCTCAAACTTGGAAGAAAATCTTACGATCTCACCTGGTTCAAAACCATTGGATGGTCAGCTACGCTTGGTTCACTTTGGCGTCGTCTCCAGCGCTGAAGTAATGAGAATATTAGGCCTGGCGTTTCAGGGCGGAAGCCATGTCGAAGATGCAGCTGTTGGTTACGAGAACATTGATGGCTTGAGAATTGACTTTGATGAGAAAGACAGTCGCTGGCGACGAGTCTGTGTGGATGGTAAGATAGTCCGGGTGAATGAAGGTGGGTGGGTAGAGGTTCGGAAGAGCACAAGAGATGTTGTGGATCTTGTTGCGGACCTGAGGCGGTGAAATCGAATATCTCTATTACAACAAGGTGTGCACTACTCAGCTACAATTTGCCTCGACTATAAACGCTTTCAATAAATGCTTTCCAACTTGGCTACCTTGTTGATGATCTCTCCTAACACTTGTTAACGAACTCCACCACTATGGATTCGGTACAGAAGGCCTATCTTACTATAAGAGCGGATATCTTTGGAACTTCTACCGCCCTTTATCCTATAGACTTTGATCCCTCAGCGTCTATCACGTTACTCGATCGAACTCCATTCCCCTACCGTCTTGATGCATCACTTGATATCAACAAGATTGTTTTTTCTCATTACGGTAATGCGTTCTGTGCAGGATTGGCGTCTGAAGCTCAAATTTCTTCGACAGATGGTTATATATATGAGCCGTATTACCACGAGAATTGGATTAGTCATTGTTGAAGATACAGGCCTGCGTCGGGAGATAATCCAGAACTACAAAGACGTGGGTGGGGACGTCTTAACCAAGACGATTACTCCAGAAGCGAGGACAAATTTCAATGGTCTGTACCGGAATTGGGATTATGTTGATGTGAAAGAACTATCGCCGCAGTTCGCAGAACCTTAGAGGCCGTCATCAATCGCAGCGTTACATATATTGAAGCAACTGTCTCGGCTTTGCTATTCAATGAAAGGGGAGACTGTCTCGGTGTCGCGACGAATAACGGAAAGACATTGATGGCGGACCAAGTCATTCTATCTACGGGCGCCCAAATCGCTGAACTACTTGCTACAAGTCTTACGTACGTATTCCTAGCACTCCCCTAAAACCTTCCACTCCACCGCTTACTTACAATGTCACCACCCATTCAGTCGGCTTCCATCGCATCGTCCAAACCCCCCTCACACTCTCAGACGGTAACCATCCCCCTACAGGCACCCACCTCTGCGTTGCCTCCGCCACTGCCGCCACCGACCCCGCCAACTTTCCCGACCGCCCCACCTCCTTCCACGGCTTCCGCTACTTCGACAAGCGCCGCTCCTCCCCTGGCGAGGCTAACAAGCACCAATTCGCCATGACGGACCGCAACCACCTCCACTTCGGGTACGGCAAGCACGCCTGTCCTGGCCGCTTCTTCGCCAGCTACGAGTTGAATTACGAGTTTAGGTATCCCAATGGAAAAGAAAGGCCGGAGAATCTGAACGCAGATGAGTTTTTGTATGCGGATCCGGAAACGGTGTTGGAGATGAGGAAAATTGAGAGGGTGGAATGAAATAGGAGGATAGAGGGGTGGGGGAGGTATTGGTGTCGAGTATACACGTCAAGTACATCGTGACATAAACACTGATTGAGTTTTGTAGAAGATTGATTCCTAAATCTTGCCTAATTTAGCGGCCGTATGATGTCTGGTAGGTATTTCAAACAATTCTCGGCGGCACAACGAGTAATCAATGCATACTCTCTAAATCTAAGATCTTACCTGCATATGGTGTCTGTTGTTGTACTGTACGACTGCATCGGACCATTGAAGTGCTTGATAATTTTATTTCGACTTACGTACCTGTCCGCTTTTCTGATATACTCATTAAAGTGCTTGAAATTAGAAATTGCTTCAGACTCGTGTGTTTATGTTTCCGATCGATCTCCCCTATGTATTTGGCTTCCTGCTAAGTACGTTGAGTTTCATCAAGCATCTAAGGCAGTCACATTTACTGTGTGAAATTCGTTCTGTCTTGCTTCACACCTCACTATGCCTGGCCGTTCGTTCCCATGGGCAACCCTGTGTGTCGTTGCAATAGCTGTTTTGACCTGCGCGCTCCCACAACCCGCTCCGATTCTGGCCAGAGCTGAACCTTTAGTCAATGTCACTTCCCAAACGCCCATCAATGGCAATGCGACTATCCTGACAAGCCTGATGGGTTTCTCTGGATGAGATGATGGTCAAAAACAAGCCATCTATCAGGCATACCTCGACGCTTTGAACATCGTTAGCACCGTCGGCGGCAACTGGGGCCCTCAATGGATGTTTGAACCTGATACAATCATTCCAAATCCCATACCCCCTTGGGACCATTTCGGAGCAAAATCAAAGTACACCCAGGATATAAAGGATCAAATAACCAGTAAGCCATTGACCGACGGTTTGGCTTTCCCCACTGATAACCGAGCAGGTAATTTTCTTAAGGGCGCAGGCCCCGAATGATCATTGGAAAATCGGTGATTGGTGGAAGGACCGACATTTTGATATCGCTTGTGATGATCCTGGTGACAAGAACGGTCACAGCTGCAAGAAAGAAGCAAGCCCCGGGGACGAGGTTGAACCGACAAACAGGGTAGACGATGGGAAATACCCGCTCATCAACTTCGGTTCCGCGTTCTGGTAGATGAAATCGCTGGCCGAAAGAGTCAAACATGTAGATAATAAAGACTTTGGGTTCTATAAAGATGATGTTCGGACTCTTGTTAGCCAAGGTAAGAGCTTGACCGCCATGCGTTGTTACTGCACCAAAATTTGCAAATTTGGAGGCAGCTGGTTAACTGATTTCCAGGGACGGCTTTCTTACATGAGATGCTTCATACGAGTGGGACGGCATCCGATGTCTCTTCGCCACGGTGTAAGCTGCTCCCGTCTCCCTTTAAATCCCTATATCCTCACCCTACAACCAGAAGCACATTACCTGGACTTCGTTCTTCTCCCTCTAATACACTCAAAGCAATGATCAGACTGAATATGTTTTAGGCCAAGACCTGACCGTCAGCGGCTACCCTGGAAAAGCATACGGCCCCAGCCGTGCGAAGCAATTAGCCCGCATAGAACTCGGAGGCCCTTCCGCTATATGCATCAACGTCGATAACTACGTCTTCTATGCCGTATCATGGTACATGTACAACGTATGGACATTGTTCCCTTGAAACCCAAATACGGATGGCCTAGGCTCTCGGCAGATGCACACTAGCCAGATGACTCCGACCCGTTGGGCGACGACGGCTCCACAATGACCGTCAACGGAGGCGCCATCCTCGACGACCAGGACTTCTACGCAGACTCTGAATGCGCTCCAAATGGCGGGTTTCAGCCTGCCGGCCCAACAGGCGCCGCCGACTACACGGAGACGATTCCCATGCCTACGCCAACAAGCGCTGCTTCGCCTCCTCCTGCGCCGACGCCCGCTTATGCCCCCGGCACATGCTCCTTCCACCTGACCGAGATGCAAACCTGCACCAGCGACGACAAGAATCTCTTCGCCATCATCAAGCTCGTCGACGACAACAACAAGGCCGACATCGGCCATAAAACCGTCAGCGATACCTTCCCCGTTGGCGAGTCCATCATCGTCTCCAATCCATACCAGTTCCCCTCCAAGCTTCCCAACACGTTGACGATTACCCGCGAGCACCAAAAAGATTACGTGCAGTTCGCATACGGGAGTTTGCAGTGGACGAGTCGGGATACGAAGGGTCCAGCGACGTGCAGTAATGGGACGCGAGGAACGGACCGATTTGTGGGCGGAGAGCCGGGAACCACAATGCGGTCAACAACATGGACTGTTCTTTTCCTTGTTGAGAAGGGCAGCGTCGTTTGCCGCTGAAGTATGAGCGTGGCGTCCTTGATTTTTTCATGTATCAACAAACGTTGCTTATCGCGCGGGCTTCCACTCAGTCTCGCTCAGCTCCTTTACACAAACAGTGCTTACCGCGTGCATTATCATCAGATCTTCCATCCGTTTTGAAGGCGAAAAGCAACTGGAGAGATAGTAGTTGTCCTTGGGCGTCACCTGTGTTTCACTGAGCCCCCGCTGCGTCTCGAAAACTGTATCAACGCTAACGCATTCTCCTCACCCCCGTAGGTTTGGTTTGACCGAAAGAGTGTTGGAATGGTGAGATCGAGAAGGCTGTGAAATGATTTAAATCTGTGAAGATCAATGTTGTTTATATATGACGACAAGTTTGGTCTCGTCAACTTTGGGACCAGAATTTCTACTCGATGGAGCTGTATACACGATCATTTTGCAAGTTTGGTCGGACTGGACACTCTTCATGCGCGTGTATCGTTAGATGAACGACAATGACGCTCAACAGTTGAATTAGGGAAATTTTCGCTTGACGGCAGGTCAATGATTCTATCACCATGTCTTCAAATAATATCTACTGCAGGATCCTCAATCCAGCAACAACGGTCAAGATCTCAAGCAACGCGGAAGACCCGACCCCCCCGCTCCCGTACACTGGAACCCACCTAAGTGCCCCCGGTCCTTTTCGAATACATGACATAACTCGGATACAGCGGCTCCACCGCCATCCCCGTCCCCGATGCGTTCTGCCCGTACCCCGCGCCCGTCTGGATCGACGGTATGATAGGCAATACCTGCAGATTCACGCTCGATCCCTGAGCCTTCTGTAGCGGGGGCGCACACTGCGTAAGCATAGCCGTGAAAATCGACACACACTGTGGCTGCTGCGGCACCAAAGCGCTGGTAGCTATGCCTGGCATCCAGAACCCCATGGCGCAGTCCGTGCTGTCGGCCCAGACCCACTGGTCTCGAAGGGGGGCGGCGACGGAGAGGGAATTGCAGATTTGGGGGATTAGGGCGGGGCAATATGTGAAAATGTTGTAGCCGTATTGACCGAGGTTGGGGTTGAGGACGCAGACGTTGGAGAAGGTGCTTGGTTTTCTGGCGGTGGTGCTGGCGGTGAAGGCAAGGGGCGCGCTGCAGGTGTCTTTGGGACTCCAAGGGTTTTGCTGAGTGGGACCGCAGGCGTCGGGGCTGCGGCCGTCGCGGCGGAAGTGGGTGGGTGTTGCGGTGGTGTGCAGGGCGAGGATGAGGGAGAGGAGGGGGAGAGAGGAGGGGAGTTGCATTTTGGTGGTGATTTGTGATCTAAGGAGTTGTGAAAAAAAAGAGGCGATGTCTTCCTGATGCGCGACTAGAGAGGAATCTAGAATGAAGGTAAATTTCAAAATGAGATGTTGAATCGACGGTAGACAGCAAGGTAACTCGCAAACATCAGCGCGACATATCAAGGACCTGAACTATTCTTCTACAGAACCAAAATCTCTCCTAAATTCCGCAAAAAGGAAATCGAACTACATAGGCGACTTAAATTGCCGCAGGACAGGAACACGGGAAATTTAAAGGGTTAGTCGTCGGAAGTATCGATGAAACTCGTTCTGAACTTCCGAGAGACTCAATTACCCGGGCAGCCGGGGTCCAAACCTATTTCGATAACACCAAGAAAACCATCCACGAGCAGAAACGGAATGGTCTCAGAACATTTCACAGTCTGAGACGTTGCCATGTCTGTCGTTGAAGGCGTTTGTGGCTGAGAAGCGGGCCAAGCGGCTGATACAGTCGTGCGACTCGGGAGACGCGATTCGTATCGTGCGCTTCTATTCATACCCTGAATGTTTGGACCCTGAGGCAATTAGGGATCGGTAATGACCGTCATTTCGATGGTATGACAAGTCATATGACGTCAAGTCGTGACATGGATCTGACCTGACAAATGACATGACAGCAGTCTAGCCAGATCGGATTTCGCGCTAATCCTTTCAAGATATAGGCTAGCCCGTTTCGGTAGAAAATCTTGCAATTTCCGCCGAATCCTCCCTTTCCTCAACCTTTCTACATCAACCATCACCTCTATTGACTGCTCTATATAAGCACTATGCTATCTGATTCAGCTGTACACGCCGCGTTTACCGAGTCAATCGTTTCAGGAAGAAGAGAAAGAGTAGTGAAATGCCGCGAGCGTACACTACGAAAGATAGCTCAAGCAATGCCTACTGAAGAGGAGCTCATAGGGATAGAAGATCAGTGGTTGAAGGAACAAAGTTCGATGTTGGAAGCTAGAGAAAGAGATGGAGAAGAGACGGAAATTACACTATAAATTACTCTGTTGTCTCTGTTTTCTCTGTTTTCTCTGTTTTCTCCGGGTTCTCAGGCGTCTGCGGCTCCGGAATTTTTAGAACGCTCAGCCCAATAGAACTAGTCGATTCCTGGGCTCTGATTGGTTAAAAGCCTTAGTAATATATATATAAGCTGTCTTATTGGCTGTCAAGTAGAAACATCTGACGTCAGCATGACAGAAAACATCTGACCTGACCTGACTGTCATATGACCATCCGTGATCCCTAGAGGCAATCCCTTTGATTGTCTCAGCCGTAGCCTGGAAAGCTTTTGGCTTCACGAGCACAACTTCGCCGTGTTGCTCCTACCCATTTCGAAGTGGGTGGTTTCGAAGTCTGGGTAAAGTCGAGGATACAGTATGTAGAAGCTTAAGTATGCTGCAGCGTCGACTGAGAGGTGGGCTGGGGTGTGGCTTGTCTCGTGGAGTGTAAAAATATGCGACAGCTAATTCACTCAGCATTAGAGTGAACATGGGTTAGAAAGATCTATGCGTACGTCAGATTCCATAGAGAGGAGGAAGACTTACCTGTACAAGGTCGGCGATGTGCGCAAGAAGGACTGTGTTGGTGGGGCTTCAAAGTCAAGAGCGAACATGCGTCTTTTGTTCTACTGAGGCGCATATGATGCGAGAAATCCCCTTATCGCGTCTATGGCCGCCAGAAATTCTCGAGGTGAGGAATCAACAGAGCTTACTCGATGGACAAGAATCCCGGTCAGGCTTTTGCCCAAGATCTTCCGCCACTGGCTATTCTATAACCGAGATGCCCGGGGCATCTTTCCATGTTGTCCTTTTGGCAACACACCAGATACGGCACATGGCAGTTCATAGACGATTGGCCAGCATTCGTGATATTTTTCGCCAATGTGCCCGAGAACGTCAACTGGACGATTACTGATTGAGGGGACACGCCCCTTGGCCGACCAATATTGCAGCCGGCCTGGAAGCCGCGCTTGCTCGCATTGACGCCACCGAGCCACTGGTATAGCTGCTTATCGATGTCACCAGTGATTTACAACGAACAATATTTGGTATTATAGCTCCGTATTCGCGGAACCTATATTGACGATAGCATCGGTCCTACTACAGACAACCCCTTCGCGGAGCTAAGCAGAAGTACGGCTTGCGTTCGACAACCGCCTGGGTGACGCGTTGGATTACCGACGGCAAGATCGAACAACTTAGGGCACGTCTCAACACAGCTTTGGTGGTAAAAGCCATTGTGGGGCATGAGACTGCGTCCTACAGATATCAAAGCAACGCTGCAGACCCTTTTCAGACCTCCACAGCCGACCAATCGGGCTCGCAGGCTACCTTCGCACAGCGCTACGGAAGAAAAGGATAAAATTAATCGTATCTGGGGTTTTAATTGTCTTGAAGAGAGCCGTTCCGCCCTATGGAAAAAGACACCATAGGAAAGCTTTTTAGAACGCCTGACTCGGGTCAAAAATAGCCTGTATCATGAATTCAAATCGTCTACTCCCTTTCTGGGCGAATCCCGAGATTGATGGTTTCGCAATGCTTTCATACGGTAGCCATCATATCCACCATCTCACAGCCACACCAAGCCGCTGGCCCAGTGCCCGTCTGCACTGCTGCTGCCCTAATAGCGTGTGGGTGATCGCCGCTACTCATAAGCACGGAGAAAAATCCAAAGGCACCACAGCAAATACCCGACATTGACAATTCTTTCTTGCAATTACCATGTCCCTTCGTCGTTGTTTGGCAGCTTCATAGATATCTCACCGAGACCGCTACCTACTTTGACCATGTCAAGCGCTAGCCGGAACAGCACATCGATCTCGTTGTCGGTGATGACAAGAGCTTACAAGAACTCGATCTCGGCCAATTGAGTCATTCTGGGGAAATTCCCTATGGCTGCGAAAGCTGATGGTCTTGTGGGAATATGTACAGAGGACGTCGGGCGTTGGGTCTGCTTATCTGTCGGATGGAAGCTTCATAGAGCATCGGCTTAGCGAAGAGCCGTCTGAGGTTCAGTCTCGTACGAAATTACTGGAGAGTAGCTGTTATCGACGACCGCATATTTCAACCATGCATGTTTTGCCTGGCAAGCGTATTGATGGCGGTTTTAGACCAACAATAAAGAACACGCACACAGCAGCCACCTCGGGGCCACTGTGGCGATCAAGGTTATGTGCCAGTAGCCCAAATCTAGCGCTGCGGCGGCTCGGGCATATACCAAGAAGCATCTATTTCCCTTCCTCCTTCTGACTCACTGCATCATCGCATTCCACGATTTACTCTCCAGTCATCTTATCCGACATGGAGTCTTAAGAAGACTACTGACCGCCGATACCTCGAACAGTGTCAACGCTGGAAATGGACTTGGAGAATCTTGTGGGTACACGTCTCACGCCCACCGAAATTTCCTATAGCGGAATGGTGTATATCAGAGGCTGGTCCGCGGAAAGACTCATGACTGGTAATGCAAGCAAGGCACGTCTCAGAAACCTGGGTACTTTCTTGTTCAGTTCCATGATCTCAGTCTAAACCTTAAAACCTCGTATAGCGAGCCAAATATTAACCCTGCGTATTGGATTATCATGTTCTACTAATGTAAATCTCCCTAGCTAGTAGGACCATTAGCTGGGCCGACAATATCAAAGTTCACGACATCAATGACACCAAAAGGAGCCCCGGCCTGATCCGGTCCATCGTCCGACGGATCATCCGGATCCGGATCCGCCTCCAACATTTCGCGCCCATAATCGTCCTTCGAGACCGGGTAATCATGGCATTGATTATACACAGCTGCGCGATCAGAGGTCAGCTTTCCATGCATCTGTCACTTAAATAGTACCGAGCACACTTACTGGCGGCATAAAACGCATAATTCGGCGCATTCGAAAGCGCTAGCTTTGCACTCAAGCGCCACGCCTTATTGATATCGTAAACCTCCGGCTTCAGATACGTGATTTGAGGGGTGGCAAAGAGGTAGTAATGCACAATCTCCTCAAGGAGGATCCATATCTGGCAATGAACCACGCTTAACCCCGCGCTCGTATAGTCCGATGGCTTCTTCCGGAATCTATTGATCGCGGTGTTGACCGTCGGACAACTATCAGTTGGTGGAGTAATTGGACCGCCAAGGCCCGTGAAGAAGGATGGACAGAGAACGATAAACGGCGTCGGATTCAAGTAAGAGGCGATGGCTGTGTCGGGAAGGTTGCATTGTGCCGCGGCATCCACCTGCGACCCGTCCGGCATAGACATGGTAAAAGAGCAGCCCGGCTTTGGACAAAAGAATGTCGGATTGCCGTTACTCCAGGGGGGTTGAGGGGCATGTCTGGCTGTGCCGGTGGTGACATTGGTCAGGATCTGCGCCACGAAGATGGCGTTGGCTTGATTCTTGAAGAATGCTTTGTACGCGGCGCTGGGGTTTGTCTGGCTATTCAGCGCATCCTGGACGATGGGGAGGAGGGCTGTGTAGAGGGTTTGAAGTACGTTGGAGAGGCGACCACCGAGATCGGCGCCACATCCTACAAACGCGTATTGACCACTGTGTCCCAGCTCACACTCGTCTGGTTCTCATGTTACAATGATGGATGCTGATGTGCTTTGTTGAACCTACTTCTCTTTTCGGGGACGAATCTTTTTTCAGATACAACATGTGCTGCGGCTAGCGCGCCAAGGGCAAAAAAGTTTAGAAGCACTTCGGACTTCATTCTGAACGACAAGTATTGGTTGGACGGTCGCAGACTTGTCGAATGCTTCCGTGAATCTCAGAGGCGCTCAGAGAGTGTTTATATATGCATTGCGTAACAAGTGACGCAGCGCGCGCATATCGCATGTGACTCCCGTGATACAACGGAGCATTTGCGCCTATAAGACTTTATAGCTTTTGAAACGAGGCCAGGTTTCGAAAACGGAATGAACATGGTGAGAAGCATATTCAAAGATGAAAGTGACAAGGCTGTGCTATCGGTGGTGTCGCAATATCATATGATAATATTTTCGCAGTGTCTGCTAGCGAAACGGATCTTTACTGGCAAGATAGACATCGACAGCTATCCCTTTAACCGCTGCCGGGTGCCTTATTTAGCGTATTCGCTTACTTCACCAATCAATTTATAGGATTCCACCCTGAACTCCTATTGTTCATCCTATCTTAATTCTTAATGCTATGATGATAAGCGGCCCAACAAGGACCGTCTTTGCAGATGGAGACATCGCAGATATTGCAGCCATAAGTAGAGCGCTTTCCCCGCTTGCTGCGGCCCAAATTTGGTGTAATTTCACCGAGAGACCTTCGTTTTCTTGACCCTGCCAATTGCTCTATCTCCTTGCACCCACGGCAGTCCCCAGAGCTCTTTCTTTTGCAGATTTGATGATCTTCTAAAGATATCATTGAACGTTCAATTGCTGGTCCAATTGACGTTCTTTTTCGCTTCAGAAACTGCCTTTGAGAGGCCTGAATAAGACATGTAGCCAGAGCCGTTCTGAACTCGCTATGAACAGTGTATTTAGCCTTCTTTGAAACATCTGAATGCAAAGAGAGTTTGTAGACATTAATAATGCTGATTTCAATCAAGAACTCGTACGAGGCTTTGTGTCCTCCTGATCTACATCGACGGTTGTATGCGTAGGTATATTGACCCAACTGACGTTTGAAGGCATCTGAATAGGCTCAAATCGATCGCCTATAACAGTGATAGAACGCAGATTAGGACGGTCAGTTCCTAAATCAGTTGAATCAGGTACTACGTCACAGAAAGGCATTATCGAGGTGGGCCAGAACAATAGGGGGCTTTGTTGACATTGTTTCTATTTACAAAAAATAACCTTTTTGACCGAGCCTTATCACATCTGGTTAGGGTCAACCTTAAAAATTAACCGAAGGCAAACAGCGGTTAAAGGGATAACATCACATTAAAGATCAAGTATGGCTGCTACTCTTGAACCGCATCGAGATCACTGCACATGGAGCTGCTTGTCTGCACCTACATCGAGACACGTGATGCAAAGCCAATTCAGCTTCTATGAGTGGAAAGCTATACACTGAAGAACATAAGCTCTTTATTATGAACACTCGTCTCTCGAGCCAATCTTAGGTTCTAGTACACTGACAAAGCGAGAGCGGACGAATTGCAGATGACAGATGGTCCACCAAGGTGAACTCACGTCCGCTAATTATTAGGTACTGCACTTAGGAGTGCAAGCCATTAGTATCAACGCAATTAACATCAACGAAGACAATAAGCGAAACGTGGTAAATCAAATTAGCGATTTTGGTGCAGCCAATAGTTCATAAAAGCTGTGAAAGGGACGGCTGTAAACTCTTTCCAGACCACTCAATCGGTTTGCTGAGCGTTGGTCTTCTCATCGGATTCTGTCGTCCTTTCATCGCGGCCACGCCTTCAGACCGGTCTCAGGATTGATAACGTTGTTTCACGCTGGGCGGCCTGAACGAGTCCAGGGTTCTGTTCCTGAGCGTGGCGAAAGTCGCCTCAGCGTCCCAATCCACCACGAGTTTGGTAGCCAAGAGAGAATCCATCTCTTCCAACGTGCGTTGATTAGACTCCGGGTAGAAGGCTCAAACAATAGGAAGGGTGAGGGCATTGACAGCCCCGAAGTCCTAGAAAATTTTCTCCCCAGTATCTTGGAATATGATGGGCAACCAGAGAAGCACCTGTCAAGCGATTCGGCATGAGGCTACCTCAAGCACTCATCGATTGATGTACTTACAGTTCAGCCATTTCCAACAGCCCACCCAAGGCCACCCCAAGCATTCTCCTCACTCTGATCTGCAAAGTGAAGATCTCGGCCGGGTATAGCCATGGAATTGTAAGCCAAGTGGCGCTGAATCCCGCACTGGAGACGAATGTGAACGACGCAGCTGCTGCACCGTATCGCTTTTTCTCTTCCGGACTGTTGATGGAGGCCTTCGAAAATCTCTCAGCTCAGAACATGGAGATGCCCTTAACAATAGCGCCCCAGTACAAAGATCCCCATCGCCCGGGGCGGTCAAAGGTGAAGTTTGTAACCAAAGTGGAAAATTTCGACAAGTCAGCACAGACCGAGAGAAATACCTTAGACTAGAGAAACGGAATCATGTAAGTGATATCATTCCCACCGGCAACCAATGAGCCTTCTGACCGCGCTTGAGAGCGACAATTCGGAAGCTACATAGATAGCCGTCCCCACTCAGTAAGGGGGAACAACTAAGGAGCGCTTCTTTTCACTTACAATTGCCTTATACGGCAAATCAAGAAAGTACAGCTAGCTACACGCAGAGCATTATACTTATAAAACCTTTCATGGTTCGCAGCAATCAAGAGTGTTTAATTGCCGCTGATGTCCTGGCTTGAATATCCTACATCACCGGCAAAGTCCACTTCATTCACCTCCATTTGAAGATGAAGTTGATTTCCAACGCACCTTATGTGCCGCTTACCAGCCTCATGCTACGCCGTCTAATAGGTCATTAATCGGTTGGCAGACGAACGAGGCTGCACCTCCAACTGTAGATCTCGGACATGCCCGTTCTCAGGGGCAATATGGCTCCACCTATGGTCTACATGTCTGGAACGCGTGGGTTGTACCTAATTTCCGATGAAAAACAATCCACAAATAACCATGAGGTTAGCAGCGTACGATATGCAGCACCTCCAGTGGGCCAGCGGCGTTGGCAAGCACCTGTAGCACCACCACCATTAAATAATAGATTTAGATTATCCAAGTAAACGCTCAAACCCCTCTTTGTCCACAATCTGGTGCTGCTAGGGTTCCCGCGATCTATGGATTTAATCCCGGAATAGTTGACGAAGACTGCCTCTTTCTCAACATCTATGCGCCTCCACAAGCTCGAAACCTACCCGTCTTTTTCTGGATCCGTAAGACCAATGTCGTGCTACTAAGTCGTTGAAAAAATCTGATTTGCCTTTCTAGAGGGCGGTGGTTATGGCGTATTTGGAGCAACACAAGATCTATAGCCCCTTTATGAATATCAACTCTAATGACTTCGTTTCTGTCATCTCCAATACCGACTCGGTGCATTCGGATTCCCATCATCTGAAGAGGTTCATCGATATGGTCAAGTCAACGCCGGTCTCTTGGACCAAAATTTTTGCTCTCCAGTGGGTGCAAAAAAACACATCCACAAACTTGGTGGGGGACCCCAAGACGGACACAGTTGCTGGAGAGTCTTCTAGCGCCGGCGCTGTAATGCTATAAGCCATAGCATATTGTGGCAAACAGGATGGGACTCTCTTTGATCACGTAAGATATCATTTCGCCACAAACGGGGAGATAATTAACAAATTGTTAGCTCATCGTGGCCAGTCCGTACCTGCCCCTGCAGTACAACTATGGCGATGATGTCCCCACTCGTAATTACAATGTGTTTGCTGAAATTGCCGGTTGTACTGGTGGTTCTCCATTCAAGTGTCTTTTTATTTGTTTAGTGAACGCAGATACTGCAGTATTGCAGAATGCTAGTAGACTGGTGTTCAAGTCTCGAGAATTCGGAACTTTCGCCTTTGTACCTGTCACTGACGGTAAATTCGTGCAAGCGAGACCATCCGAGCAGCTGCTCGCAAAAGAAATTCAGGGAAAACGTATTCTGATAGGGGTAACGCTTCCTGCAATCTCAAACCCGCTCAACCATTAAAGATATTGGCAGAATAACGCCAACGAGGGCGCGTTTCGTTAAGCAATCCCATGATGATCAACACTGCAGATGATTTCATGATTTCATGAACTATGTGCATTCCTTTCCCCCTCTTGACCAATGACGATATATCGCGCCTTTTGCGAAGTCTACCAATTCAACCCAACCCCCGTCAACCATTCTGCACCTCTTTTCGACACTCTCGATGATCGCCGCGTCACCGCCCTCAATCGGTCTGAGTTCGCCACAGGCTGCCAACAACGCGTGCTCAACAGCTACAGCGAAACGAACTTTACCTGCCCCTCGTACTGGCTCGCCGAGGCCTTTTCAGGAAACAACAAACAGAGCTGGAAATACCAGTATCCCATCACACCTATATTCCACATGCCGATCTCACAGCTTACTTCTCTGTCAACGCCGCTATCCCTATACCGGCTTCCATTTCCGCGTTCTCAAAGATATGGGGCAACTTCAACATGAAAAACACCCCTATAGAATCTATTGCGGAAGCCAGTGGAAACGCCACCAACGCAACGGTGCCGCGAGGGAATGATGGCAACATTGACTGGCCAATCTACTCGGCCAAGGCCCTGGTCCAGATGAGACTGAACACCATGGGCGGGACTGTTTCGACCGTCTTTGTGACGCCCGACCTGGGCTATTTCGAGCGCTTCGACTGGCCAATGACTTCTGCTTGGTGAGTGCGGATACCTGGGAAGGCGGGCGGGGCGAGCGGTGCCGTTTCTGGGGAAACGTCACGCCGAGGGTGCCGGAGTAAGGGATCTGAATTGCGGAAGACTTATATTTCAGAAATGCACAGGGCGACGCCGGAAACGAAGAGCCGATGGATGCAGATAGCTCAAGAGTTTTCATGCCGGTTTCATGGTCCTATGGGCAAAACAGCGACCGAGATGAACTAAGGTTATGCCTAAGTCATACTGGAAGAGGCTCACACAAGCACATATTCTCGAGCTTCATGTAAACCGGTTTTACATGTATAGATTATAGTTCGACCATAGACTTTATTATATCAAAACGCGCTTGTGTTCTAACAGTCGAGCTGCTGCTTATACGATCTTTTTACATGATATATTAAGGAATTCAAAACTAGAACTCATCGATGGTAAAAAAAAGAACGTGATAGACAAAGTGACTGGAATATTTTTATTTCGAAGGGTGAGCGTAGGGGTGCCGTATTACCCCAAGTCACCCAGCTCGGTCGCTAAAGCGGCTTTCTACAGTACAGTATCTACAGTACACGCCAAGAAATCCGCTCCGCCCCCTAAGCATCATACCCGAAGCCTTACCCGCCTACGAACGACGTGGCCTGGGGCTAAATCCTGCGGGCTTCCGCGCAGATGGTCGTTACACCACGCACTTACCAGCAGCTTAAGATTGTGAAGAAAATCTAGCAAGGTTGATCTTCTGCCTGCTGTTGACTGGGTAGTATCTCGACGCGATGCTACTGATACACCAAGTCGGCAGCGTCAAAGTTGGAGAAGTGGTTCGGTAAAAGCGAGGAGCCATCATAGATACAATAAGCTTATTTAACTCTAGTTACACTCTTACGTATACGCCGTCTCAAGATCCTATCCTACCAACACCAGCGGAGCTCTGCGTCAGAATCAGGAATACCTCCGCGATCCCCCTCAGGGCAGCTTATCTCCATGGTCCCTACACGCTGTATGCGGCCTGCTATCCTTCTACGTTCGACCCCAATAAAAAACACGAGACACCCTGGGATACTGGTGTACCCAAATTTGAACCCAATCTAAAAGCGGGCGGAAGCTGGCAAAGCCGACTCACTGTCCCCAGGAACATCCGGGAAACAGTGAGCGCGCTGAACGTGAGAAGGACTACCGTGGGCAACGTTCCAAGCTTCACATGGATTATCGAGGTCTCGTCTCAGGTTATGTTCTCTACATCCGCGACGGTACACTACGAAATATTAGTTGGACGGGATGAAAAATCTATCGAGCTGGGATTCTCGGGGTCAGCGGTGCAAGCGGCTGCTACACCAGGCCACTTGCAGGATCATCAAGAAGGGAAAAGAAGCAAAGATGGCCATAGCGCCGCTCAACGTAAGGGGGTACTCTCTAAAGCTGTGAGCTTAGTTGTCGAAGACACCGAAAGCCTGTGGAACAAACCTTTGTTGCCGGAATGGGACGACGAGGGGAAGCATAGGGGCAAGAAGCGCGAGTATCCAGACCACGGGCGCAAGGATGTGCGCCGGTCTGCCTCAGGTGGAGATGAAACGCTACATAATACTAATCAAATTGTCAAGGAGCCGAAAGAAAAGAAACCCAGGAAGGTTCATCTTGTGGTACTAACGCATGGGCTCCACAGCAACCTTGGCGCCGATATGCTTTACCTAAAGGAAAGCATTGACGCAACAGCAAAGCAAGCTCGGGTGGACGCAAGGAAACGAAGGAGCGCGCTGAAAAGCCTTGATTCAGCACATGATAACCATGACGGTGCAAAACCGAAGCAAGGTGACAAGGCCGCTAGCAAGAGTAGAGCTTCTACAGCACCTCTATCAGGTGGTCAAGACGAGCTCGAGCCAGGTATTGAGAGTGATTCCGAACATGAGGAGGAGGTGATTGTCCGGGGCTTCTCTGGTAATGCCGTCAGGACGGAAAAAGGCATCCAATATCTTGGCAAGCGTCTTGCTAAATATGTGCTTTCAATGACCTATCCAGACCAGCCATTCTTACCAGTCAAGAAGTCTATGAAAAAGAAATTCTCACAAGTCTTTACCAACGACCAACCATCCGGCTTGGAAGGCGCTCCCGCATCTCATGATCACAGCAGTATCCATTTTTCGCCAAGAAAGCCGCATCATCTTGCCTATCACATCACCAGTATCAGTTTTGTCGCTCACTCTCTTGGTGGTTTAACTCAAACATATGCTGTTGCGTATATTTACAAGCACTCTCCGCAGTTCTTTCGTCTCATCAAGCCTATCAATTTCGTTGCAATGGCCTCTCCGTTTCTTGGTCTCAGCAATGAAAATCCTCTATACGTTAAATTTGCTCTCGATTTTGGGCTTGTTGGAAGAACTGGTCAGGATCTGGGCTTGACCTGGAGGGGCTCGACAATGGTACGAAGCGGATGGGGCGCTATGATAGGTGGGATAGGCTCTGAGGCTCAGAGAGCTCACAGGCAGCCAGACCCAGGAGCCAAGCCGTTGTTACGCATCTTACCTACTGGTCCAGCCCATCAAGTCCTGAAAATGTTCCGCAACAGAACTCTGTATTCAAATGTAGTCAATGACGGCATTGTCCCGTTGCGGACCTCTTGTCTTTTGTTCCTTGATTGGGGCGGACTAGGGCGTGTCGAGAAAGCTAGGCGTGAAAATGGCATTGTTGGTACTATGGCCGGGTGGGGCTGGGCTGAATTGACAGGAGCAAACTCATCTTCACATGTTCGCGCCCGGCGAGATCACGGATCCGACTCGCCGATGGAAGAAAGTGGCGAAGACGAAAGAGGAAGATCTCCGTTGGGAGGGAAGCAGGCGGTAGTGCCGCAACCTGCTGAGAATGCGACAAAGGATGATGCAGCCTCAAGCCAACAGGATCCAGGGAAACATCAATTCCTTGATGAACACCGCTTCCCGGACGATGAGAAAGAAGATTTGGATAAAGTCAAAGTCCAGTCGCCTGCACAGGCAACACACCCTTTGGGTAGCTTCTTCGACTTCCTTCGCCCCAATCAACCAAAGAGCTATCAGGATTCGTCCAAACACAGGAAGATATATAGAAGAAGCCAAACGACGAGCAGTGAATTGGGGGAAGGCGCGAGTCAGTCATCCGTAAGCACCGACGGTCTTACTTCGCCAGATCACCCCGATGTAGTAAGACGCGAATCGGCGGCTGAAGTCCAGGAGAATATTTTCGCCCCTTCAAAGACTACATTCTTTGAATCCGCCGGGGACATACTTAACCCGCCGTTGCCTCCAGAAAATTTTATCGTCAACCCTGCCAGCCGACCGCGGACCATATTCCATGATCGTGTATACCACCCCGAAGATATTCCGCCTCCACCTCCCCAAAAGCGGATCGGTCTAAGGAGAGCTTCTTCAAGCGATGTCTCAAGTGGTAGCTCAATATCCGGTCCAACCTATGGAAAGGAGGGCAGCAACAAACCAGATACAAGCGGGATGAAGGTCGAAGAGAAGATTGCACGAGGTTACCACCGCGATCTCTCGTGGCGTAAAGTGCTTGTCCGCTTAGAACCAGATGCTCACAACAACATTATCGTTCGCCGCATGTTCTCAAATGCATATGGCTGGCCAGTTATCAACCACCTAGTCGACACTCATTTTGCCGACACTTATGCCGCGACCACAGCAGATGAGCTGGAACCAAACGAGGACCGCGCCAAGCCCATGCAAGAACCGGTAGGTGAGCACGGTGAAGAATTGAAAATCGAACAAGAAAAGCCATTACCTCGAACCGACAGTGAACAGCGCGAGGCGAAGGATCACGTTTCCGATCTGCAGTTAATCGCTGATAATAGTATGAGCAGCAAAGCCGGAAGACCAAAAATGTGGAGGGAGGATTCGGCCTTGTGGGATGATGCACTTTTCGAAGTGACGGACGATGACGATGACATTGACAGTCCGATCGAGGCACGGCGTCAGCGAAGTTTCTCCCTGCCCGACAATAGCCGTACTATTGATACTCGTCCGAACAAAAGCACTACACACGGGGAGATCACAAGAGTCTTGAGCTCTTCACCTCCTGCGGAAGAACAAGGCCTAAGCGGAGACCAAAAATCAACTCCAAGCGTATCACCCACAACGCTCCACGGAAGTACTACTAGTGTCGGCTTGGGCAAAGCAGTAGAGAAGCAGCTGGAAACTTTGGGCAGAGCAACGAGTCAGGAAGCTACAGAAGATAAACAGGATCGGCTAGGCGGCGTCTCAGGCGATGTGGCGAGATTAAGCATTGGGAAGGGGCATTGAGTAAGGCGTTGCACGCATATGGCATTAGCGTGGTGTATGGGATGAGTACTTTGATGTCAGCCCTTCGTCGACTTCTAAGATGCTGAACGAGCCAGCGATATGTGATCATAAATATCCCTATGAAAATCAATCGCTCTCTTATTCTACAACTGCTTATACACATATAGGTACGCTCTATAGCAGCTGGTCGCCCTGTCACTGCGTGCTCAGCTAAGTCCCATCTAAGGAACAAATGTCATTAGACGCAGGGCTAGGGCCAGGGCTAGGGCTAGGGCTTTTATGATAAGATAAGATCGCGGGGCATAGTGGGGCTGCCGTGGGTGTTCTTGAAGCCGTTGAACCAGGAGAAGCTTCAGCTCCCGACAGCATTCCCCTACAGCCAATTTATCCACTATCTCTCTGCTTCTCTCAGCTTTCGGGAACATTCACAGCTATGGCCGAGCCCAACCTTCAGGAGATCCATGACTTCCTTATGGAATTGGCCAAAAAGGCCGGTGACATGATAACCTCCGCCAACCCATCAACTATAGACACGAAGAAAAACTGCAAGAACCTCGTCCCCCTCCTGACACTCTGCAAAGTCAATTCATTAACCCCATAGCTAGCCTCCGACCTCGTCACCGAAACCGACAAAGCCGTCGAAGCCATGGTCTCCTCCTCCCTCAAACACGCCTACCCCACCTACTCCTTCCTCGGCGAAGAATCTTCCCCCACCGCCTCCTCCTCCCGCCTCACGCCCTCCCCCACGTTCGTAGTCGATCCCATAGACGGCACCACCAACTTCGTGCACGCCCACCCTTACGTCTCCATCTCCCTCGCCTTCGCCCACAACCGAAAACCCCTTGTCGGCATCGTCTACAACCCTTTCACCCAACACCTCTACAGCGCCATCAAAGGCCGCGGCGTGTTCCTCACAGCCCCGAGTATTCCAAGCTCCCACCCCGCTCCAGGCGCAAAAGTCGAGTCCACATACACGAAATCGCGCCTGCCGCTGCGCTCCCCGCCACCCCCACTGGCCTCCCTCTCTCAAGCTCTCGTGGCCATAGAATGGGGCAACGAGCGCTCCGGCTCCAACTTCGAAACCAAACTCTCCACCTTCGCCGCTCTTACGTCCTCCGAGGGCGGCATGGTGCACTCCCTGCGCTCCTTGGGTTCCGCTGCGCTAAACATGTGCGCAGTTGCCAGGGGGGATTTGGATATCTATTGGGAAGGGGGATGCTGGGCGTGGGATGTGGCGGCGGGGTGGGTTATAGTGGAGGAGGCGGGGGGGATGGTGGTGGGAGGGAATCAGGGGGAGTGGGAGCCGGAGGTGGATGGGAGGAGGTATTTGGTTGTTAGAGGGGGTGTAGGGAAGGGGGTGGTCGAGCAATTTTGGGGGTTTGTGAGGGGGAAGTTGGTGTATGAGTTATGATGATTGGGGGGTTGAAGATGGAGGTATAAACATGATACTGACGAGTTCGACAAACGGGAAAATGTCGAAATTAGAGCGTTAGATATAACAGATCACGGAACTAGGAAACTTTCTCCTTCTCTCTTCTTCCCCCCTGTTCTCTCTACCCTGATTTGCTCTTTTCTTAGCTTTTCCTATTTAATTACCATAAGGCCACCCACACTCCCCCCCCTCACCCTCACCCTCACCCTCACCCTCATCTCCTCAAAGCGCAAAACCTTCCATCCACCCCCCTCATCTCACCTCACCCCACCCCAACCTCATCCCTATCATTTCTTACTCCCAAACCATTTCGTTCATATAAGCTCAGTGTCTGTTCGGTTTTCTTCTTCTTCTTCTTCTTCTTCTTCTCCTTCTTCTTCTTCTTCGGATACGGATATGGATACGGATATATGTAGGATATGGGTAGGGTTAGGGTTAGTATTGAAAGTCGGGGGAAGCAGAACGAAAAAGATGGGTCCAGTAAAGGGTACTAGCGATTTTTGTTGAAGAAAGAAGATGGCTTTTTGAGGATTTCGGACGATTGGGGGAAAAGGGGTACTGTACCTTAGGGGTTGGGTGAAGATGGGTGAGTGCATGCATGCGAGACTTACTAAAAAATAGAGGGAGGGGGGGGGATCAGTACAGTGTTAAGACGGTAAAATTGAAAATTAATATATATCAAGATAATAATTCTATCTGTTCTGATTTTTTTTTGTATAATCTTTCCAAATTTGAGAGATTTTTTGGTTGGCGATGGAGAGGGAGAATGGCATTGATTAGATAGAGCTGTTGTTGTTATATGAGAACGCGTAAACCGATCGCGGCTCGCTGATGGTGGGTATTCAGTGGATATATGAAACGGCTCATTTGCTTCCTGTATGATGAGTTCGAAGAGAGACATGCGGTCGCCCGTTAAGATTTTGTGTGAGTTCAGTCTCTGGGCCAAAGGAAGTTTATTGTGGTATTCTGCTCTTTTCGAAATTGGTATCATGCACGGTTTTTATAGTCCCATCGCTTCCATCTCATCTTTCTCTCCTTACAGCTCTCCAACCCAATCTCCCACACAGCCCACATCCTTTCCATCCTCCCCACGGGGGCCCCTCAATACCCCCCACTCGCCCTCACCATTAACCCCACCTCCTCTCTACTCGGCCTCCCCCTCTCAATCTCCCCTTGCCCACCCCTCCGCTCCAGCCGAAACCGCAGATACGACCTCCCCTCGCGGTTCCTCCTTACCTCCTCCTCGGTAATGCGATACAGCCCATCGTACCGAATGCCATGCGAAGGGGCATACACACTCTTCGCCTTGTACGAGCGCAAAACACGCAACGGACGGCCGAGCTGGTGGGAATGCCGCAGGGCTTTTGTGCCGTGAGAGAAGTCTGTGGCGGTGCGGTCGGGGGCGTGGTAGGCTTGGCTGCCGGTGTAGAGGAGGACGTCGCCGTGGTCTTCGTCGAGGTCGCCGTATTTGCTTCCTTGGGTCGTGCGTTAGCAAGTGGTTCTGGGGAAATAGAGGGCATATTGGGGGCTGGTACCAGACACGACAATCGAAAAAGCTCCTTCATTCTCTCCGCCTGCGATGCCGGACATCATGGAACCATGGGCGCCATCTCGCAAAGCACAGATCTGGAAAGGCCACCACTGGCCGACTGTAAGGCCGTTGTGGCCTACGACTTTCGAGTTGCGGATCTGGGAGGGTTCTATGCTTCGCTTAACTCTGCCGCCAGAAGTATCTACGAGGATTCCGCGCATGATGCCAGCGGTTCCGAAGATGGGATGGTTGGGCGATGGTTGACGAGAAAGGGTAATGGATCGGTTGTTCATGACCGGATGGAAGCGATGTCCGGCATGGGAGTCATCTGTGGCGTTTTGGTTGATTACGGAAATCTCTTCGACCGCTCCCCAATTTGCTCTTTCGTATTCTTGCAAAGCAGTGGTCGCAATTGACGGAAAGGGCTCAGGGAATACCCATTTCGTGTTCGAAGCAGTCCCATTCAGGATCCTGAGCATGTCACTAAGTTTGAGAATTTTCGCTGTCTCAGGCGATATATCTGTTATGCTCGATAGCGCTCTTAAAGTGCTTTCGAGTTCTCGGTATTCCTCTTCAGTAAGCACCCTCGCTGTACGATTTGGCGGGTCATGCGTAAGTTGCAATGCCAAGTGGCAAAGCCTACGACGAGTTCTATATCCATAGGTCTCGAGGAGAATTGGATCGCTTGGAACAGCAATGTCCTTATCGATGGTACTTTCGCCGGGACTCGACATGATTTGTACCGTTGCTGGTAAAACAGACATGTCAATGTGGTCAATATTGCAATTCTCGTGTGGATGTCGAGAACTTTTGAATTGGTTTGCTATAGTCTTTCTAGTTTCGACTTTACAACTTAATGTTGCAAGTATTTGAAGGTCTTCGTGGAAATTCCAAGAAGCTGGTTGTTCATCCCAGAAAGCAAAACGATGCTAGAGAGAATAACTTCAAGGAAAAGAGACTGAAAACTGGGCCTCGGCTCGAAGTTAGCGTTTGAAGTGATAGCGCACTAAGATATCGAGAGACAGCTGGTCGTGGGAAAGAGAACTTCTTCAGTACAACACGTTTCGAATTTTACAACCATTGAAATGTGCAAACAAACTGCTATACATGTATAGCAGTACGGATGGTTCAGTATTGCTGACAAAGCGCAAGGAAGCATGACCGGAAGCATCTCGAGAACCTGGACGGAGCTCTAGCCAATTGCTCAAGATAGGGAGACGTAAGGTAAGGTACCTAGAGAATATCTTACTAGAATTACGGCGTAATTCTTCTTGTCCTGAGCGGCTGCGATGATAGAAGTCTCAATCACATCTCTCCGGGTATTTGTTATCCATTGAAAAGATATACCGCGCAAGTGAGATTGACGTTCTGCAGCTTTGCTAGTTCGGCGCATTGCAGGAGGCTTTCTTGAGTGTACTGTTTTTGAGTAGGAAAGAGTTCTGGATTTTGGTGCAAAACTCAAGAAGAAAGAAGGGTTGATGTCCACGCTGGGCCACGTTTCAATGAAGCTAGTTTTGCGGCTACTCGTTCCAATAGAGGAGCATGCAAGTGTTGGGTTGACAGAATCTCCTCAGCTAGGATCATGAGGAACGCTGGTTGAGCATTTGGCTTGCCATAGAGTAGCGATACTGAGCTCGAAGGACTGGGCAGGTCCATTGATATTGTGCTCGCCGGCTCCTTCTTAGTACCGGTCATGCTGTGCAGAATGCGCAACCCACTCCTATCTGTGAGGAACAGGGAGAATTTGGATCCCAAGCTGTCCAACGAGTTCCGCTACTCAAATTGGACGACAGCTATGCGGTGCAATTATTGGGACTGAAAGATATGCTATCAACACAGCAAGGTGAGAGATGGTATACACTCATTGGGCACCCAATTACAGTAAGGAGCCTGAACGGAGCATAGCTGAACCGGGAGTAATGCGTCTGTAGGCCAATGAAAGGAGGACAGGAGGACTCCCCGTAGCCTTCCGCTCTGTATGTTTACTAGGAAGACGGCAGATTGCATGAGATACAGTTGAACATCGCACGGGGCAGAGCGTTTGCTCCTTTTCTGTACTTCTGGTGCGAACCAAAAGTACCCTCCAGTCTCTGACTGCCGTCACGTAGGCCTCGTATCCTTAATTTCTCTTGAAGCGATTTACTCAAAGTGCACACGGTACAATAACTTCCTTCAGGGACTCGAATACATAATAGATTTCCATGAGGCGTCAGGTCTAAGGAACAAAATGTTCTGCGGAGCGGCCTGAGCCTGCGCTAAGCCCGATACGGATCTCCAACGTGATTGGTGCCCGTGACGGTTGACTTGCAGACTTCTCTTGCAGCTGCTTTCTCTGAGTACCACCCCAGCCTGCCAGTTGTCTCCCTTTTGTTGGCTGCCTTCTCTGCCCTGCAGTTCTCGAACCGCCTGATAGTCCAGTAGAGGCGCTATCATTTCTACAAGGATCAATAGCCTGTTGATGCCTCGTCGGAAGCATGCCTCAACGGTCATTGCGATGATGAGAAGGCAAAGCTAGTACATGTGGTGGTTGCCACACGAGAAGCTTGTTGGCTACCGGAATATTATACCCCTCGTGAAGAGGCTCCCTAAGTAGGCCATCTCAACATGGAGACCTCTGCAAAGGTTTCTACCACCTCTAGTCGCATGCGCGGCCACGACTCTCGTCCGCACAAGGTACGCTCGCATAAGTTGCGCTCATCGACAAATGAGCGAAATTCGAGCTCAACACCATCAACCGTGCCCGAGGTTCCTGTCAAGCTTGACCCTGAGGAGCTACGCCGAGCTCGTGCCGAGTACTACAACGCATCCACCGGAGAACGTCGAAGGAACACACATAAGAGAATGGCATCAGATTATGGTAAGAGAAGGGAGCCAGTTGCAAGGGTATCAACTTTGAGAGACTCGAACAAAACTAGCCGTGAGGTTCGCGAAAGCCACAGCTCAGAGCATCGACGTCGGCGACGGAAACCTCATGATTCAGAGGGTGGTGGGAACGAGAGCATCGTTTACGTCTACAAGCCAATGGGGAACTGCACAAGCAAGGGGGATCCACGAAGCGCGCCACGCCTTGGAAGGATAAGTGCCATAGCTGGCCGCAGCAACAAAGATTTCGATGAAGAGCGCCGAGTTGCTATAGAAGATCTGAGAACCACAAACAAAAGTAGAAGGTCTCATTATCCGGAGCGACAGAAAATGCCTATACGGACCGAGGAGCGCCCTCTTGCTCGAACAGCCAGCAGAAGAACAAGGTCATACTACCCAGATCGGGAGAAAATACCACTACACACCGAAGATCGTCCTACATCTCGCATGGCTACGAGGAGCCGCACAGGAGCTACAATCAACAGGTAATCCGTTAGCAGAGCGGATTGCATTAAGTGAGGCTAACTGCTAGTATCTAGGAGCACATCTATGCGTGAAAGTAGCTATGTGCCGGTAGCTCGTCCGTCTTTGATGCGGAGCCAGACTACATCTCGCAGAGTCCGGCATGCGTCGTCTACCCTGCCGGCTCTGCCTTCTATAAATGGGGAAGTGAAAAGAGCACCTTCGATCGCAAGGACGAATGATAATTCTTCTGGCTTCTTTGGTTCTCTTCTTTTCAGTTCGCCCAAACCAGTCCGTCCAGAAAAACAGTGAGTATAGATCGCTATGTAGCACAGTCGCATGGGAATGCTAAACAGGGTGTAGGATCGAATGCTTGACTTGTCTATCCACCGATATCCCCATCTCGAAATCTGCCAAACTATCTTGCGAACATCGCATGTGTAACACCTGTCTACGCAGAATATTCACTTTATCTGTTACTGATCCTCAGCATATGCCTCCGAAATGTTGCACCCAAGACCACATCCCTCTGAAATACGTCGAGAAACTTTTCGATACAAAATTCAAGATGAAATGGAATCAGAAATACCAAGAGTACACTACCAAGAATCGCATCTACTGCCCTGCAAGAGGATGTGGTGAATGGATCAAACCTGCAAACATCCACCTCGATACCTCTGGTGGCGCCAACGGAGGTCGCAAATATGGGAAATGTGGCCGCTGTAGAACAAAAGTGTGCTGCACTTGCAATGGCAAATGGCATGCGCGTCGCGAATGCCCCAAGGACGAAGCCACGCAGCGTTTCGCCGAAATCGCCAAGGAGGAAGGCTGGCAGCGCTGTTTCAATTGCTCCGCCACTGTTGAATTGAAGGAGGGCTGTAACCACATGACTTGCCGTTGCCGCGCAGAATTTTGCATGGTTTGTGGTTTGAAGTGGAAAACTTGCGACTGCCCCTGGTTCAATTACGAAGCCGTTGAGAACGATCGCCTCAATCATATGAACCCTCCGCAGGTACGACGAGTGCCGGTAAACCAACAGCGCGGGTATCAAGAGGAACTTGACCGGCGACGTGAGCAAGAACGCCGTGATGAAGCTCTTGCAAGGCGAATGCAAGTTCTTGGCATTGACCTCCAAACCGGCAATAACCATAACCAAAACCGTAACATCCACCACAACCAGGACGTTGTCGATCTCGGAAACGCTCCCCACCACGTAGTGAACCAACATTTCCTACGGCGCGCCGCAGATCTCCTTTCTAGGAATTATAACACTGATCAAACTGCCACCGCGATCCGTGTGGTGAATGAACTCAACCCACCGCCGCCTCCGCCGCCACCTCCGGAAAGGCAGCAATCACTTGACGTTCTCCGCCATCACTCAACCGCTTCAAGACAGTACAATAACAATCCGCGAATACGAGCAAGCGAGAGGGTGGTGCCAGGACGCATGCAGACAAACTACGAGAGTGAAGCACAGAGGCATAGACCCGCGGAAGAGAACGATGGTAGGAAAGTCGGTGGTGGAGGCAAAAGACATAGTACTTTGGCAGGGTTGACCAGGGGAACGGCGGAGGGAAGGGTCGATGAGTGGAGGAGGCATATTGGGGATGATTGAGGAAACGATTTGATGAATTGATGATTGATTTATACACGGTATTGATATCTTATGAACATGTAACAATAAAACCAATTGATAAAAGAATACCATCTCATGGCAGTCAGTGACGAGGACATGGCGGCATGTGGCCGACCAAGCGGAATCCCGCACCCAAAACCCCGCCATTACGACTTTCCGCCCTCGCCCCGCCAAGAAGAATTTTGGCGCCCTCCGCCTTGCTTCTTCAAAGCACATTAATCGTACCCCAGACCGTAGAACCGTCTACACCTGGAGACCTCCAACACCGCCTCGTCCGCATGCTAGAGACGGGTATAGGTCCATCAGGCACCAGTACGTTTACTATCACAAAAACCCACTGCAATCTCCATACTTGCTCTACCTCTTTAACATCACTTGTTCCAGCCTTAGCATTCCCATACGCAAGAAACCCCCGACTCCGCCTCCACTCCCCCTTACTCCATCCACAATGTCCGGCCTGGAGAAATCGCTCTTCAACCTAAAGTTCACCGCCAAACAACTAAACCGACAAGCCGCCAAAGCGGGCAAAGACGAGACCGCCGAGAAGAACAAGCTCAAAAAAGTATACCCTTTCTCCCCAATCACTTTCGCCATCTCAACTCTACCTGCCCTACCTGCTAATAATTTCTTCCTTTCCCCGAGCAGGCTATCCAGCAAAACCACCCCGACATAGCCAAGATATACGCCCAAAATGCCATCCGTAAGCAAAACGAGAAACTCAACCTCCTCAGACTCGGCAGCCGCATCGACGCCGTCGCATCCCGGGTCCAAACAGCCGTCACCATGCGCCAAGTCACCGGCTCCATGGCCGGCGTCGTAAAAGGCATGGAAGGCGCCATGCGCGCCATGGATCTGGAAAAGGTACACACCAACCCCTTCCCTTTCCCCCCTCCCCCACCCATACCAACAAAACTAACCCACCCTTTCTTCCCCGAAAAGATCTCTGCCGTAATGGACAAATTCGAAACCCAATTCGAAGACCTCGACGTCGCCACCGGCTACTACGAGACCGCCACCTCCTCCGCCACCGCCGTCGGCACGCCGCAAGACGACGTGGACCGCCTGATGAACCAGGTCGCGGACGAGGCGGGGGTGGAGCTGCAGCAGGAGATGAAGGGGGTGGATGCGGGGCCGGTGAAGGATAAGGCGGTGACGGAGGAGGAGAGGGAGGAGGGATTGGGGGAGAGGTTGAGGGCGTTGCGGAATTAGCGGGATTGGAGGGTGGACAGGGGGAGGGCGTGCTTTTGGTTGGTTTGGCATTTGTCAGGGTGTTTGAGGCGTGAGGGTGCTTAGGAGGGTTATGGGGAGTTGTGGGTGAGAGAGGGAGATAAGCTTGGATATCTGATAGAGGAATCCGCTTTTTGGGGTTTTGTCTGAGCACCTGAGACTCGAGTCCGATTCTGCTTCTAGCATGCCAGATCTCACGTGCACTGTTGCCTTGGAAATGCCGCGATACCAGGCAGAGAAAGGTGATAAGCTCAACAAATCGAGGAGCCATGAACGATTTGAACAAGGACGAAGACTAATCGTAGTATTATCTGTTTCGTTCATAACAGCACAATCTCTAAATGTATCCCTACTGCATCTATCAAACGCACCATCACACCCCACTCCTAAACACCCTACCGAACTCAAGCTCCCAAAACCCTTACATCGCTCTCCTTGACCTTCCCCCCACCAACCAGCCTCTTCGCCTCCTCGCCCCACACTTTCCCCACATCCGGGCCCTTGACCCCATTCAGCTTCCCAGCCAGCGCCGCTAGTTCCTCGTTGTCGATTTTGCCCATGATGAGCTCGACGTCGTTGAGTACGTCGTCTACCCTCTTCGCGTCCGGCGTCTTGCCCTCCGGTAGAAGGTAGTTTGCGTCTTTGACGCTGCTTTTCAGCACGCGCTTGTTCTTTTTTGCGGCATTCTTGGCGGCCTCTTTCGTCTTTTTCCCCTCCGCACGCTCGGCTTTGTCGGTTTCTTCTTTTTCTTTGGCCAATTTCGCTTCTTCCTCCTTGGCTTTCTTGGCGTCCTCGAGGGCTTTGCGCTCGGTTTCTTCACGTTCGAGGCGCTTGCGGTCTTTGCCTGCGCGTTCTTCTTTGCGGAATTTCTTGATGCGCTCGTCGCCGGCGAGGCAGTCGTCGACGAGTTGGCGGAGGCGGGCGGTGTCTTCGGTCTTCTTCTTTTTGCGGGCGTTGTTGTTCTTGCGTTCGACGTGGCGTTTCTGGTCGCGATTTTCGTTGTCGTCGGGGACATCTTCGTCTTGGTATTCAAAGGTACGCCACGAGTCGAAGTTGTACCAGAAGTTGTAGAAGGTCTCGACGTTTTCTTTTGTACTTTTTTCAATGCCTAATTTAGGCACCGGCTGTACTCTACTGAATCTTCCCTCGCTTTCGAAAACGGCGCCCCAGAGTTTGTAGAATTTGCCATCCTTGGCTTGCTTCTTGGTGGGGGGTTCTACGTCTGCGGCTTCGTCGACGGAGTCGAATTGGCGCCGTTTTACCGGGTCCAGGAGGACTTCGGTGGCTTTCTGGATACATTTGAAGAAAGAGTCGTCTTCGGAGGAGCCGGCGGCAGCTTTTTTGTCAGGGTGGTGACGGAGGACTTTTTTGCGATGAGCACGCTTGATCTGCTCGGGGCTTGCGCGATAGCGGTATTTAGAGAGCCCGAGGACGGCGTAGTGGTCTTGGCCCTATATAGTTGGCAAAGATGGTTAACGGATTGAATAGAGGAAGAAGAGACCGAAGAGGTTCCACGGTTTGGAGAAACGTACCTTCCAATCTTTCGCATCGCGCTGCAGCATTAATGGGTCTTCCGGCTCGCTAATGTCTCCGGCATCATCGTCTTCGGTCTTCTTAACATTTTCCTGGGCCTGGATGCGCTCATCCTCGGAGAAGGTGCGCTTGTGGCGCTTCTGCGATGTTGATTAGTATGTTATCATGAATTCGTCCATAGTAGGTTCGGACGGGATATACGTACTCGTCGTGCGTGCGCGAGGAAGTGAGGCCCCACTGGCTCAAGGTTGCGCTGCGTGGCAGACGAGACGGTACCAATAGCTTTGAAATCTTTCTCTGCCGTCCACCCCTCTGGCAGAACTGGTAGCGGTAGCTGAACTTGAACAGCTGCCATGGTGAAGAGAAGCCCAGTAAAAGAATTTGTTAAATGCCCCTTGATGGAAGCTTTGACGTTACTTGAAATTTTCGAAACTTTCGAAACCTTTCCGAGCGGGCGCTAGTCCTCGCCTAAACTTCCTTTTCCCAGTCCTCGCCCCATTAGAGTAAGGTAAGGTATTGCTCAACGTTGATACCGCATGAGCAACCCCTCGCTACACTCAATGGCCCTAGCCGCCTACCGTCATCTCCTCCGCTCCACTCGTATCGCATTCCAAGGTATACACCCTCAAGGTCATTCTTTCTCCATGCCATGACTCCGCTAAACCTCCCAGGCGATCTCCGCATGCTCTCCGCCGCCCGCTATACTGCACGCTCCAACTTCAACACCAACCGTTCTCTTTCGGCCGGAAGCCCCGAAGCTGAGGCAGCGCGTACACATGCGGAGGAGGTAGCGCTGATATTGAGGAAGAACATTGTGCAAGGGGAACAGGCCGAGGGGGAAGGGGAGAAATATCGTGAGTGTTTCCAGTGGCTGAAATTGGAGGATATTATGCTGAAATGGTGTGGGTAGAGTTACGAATACACGACGAGACGGAGAGGGGAGATAATGAGACGATCAGACTAGGGGGGAACAAGGTAGGAGTGGCTACAAGACAATGCTACAGTGGGGAGAGGTAGTCGTAGTTTGGCGTTATGGCTTTTGTATATACGGGTAAGACATATCAATCGTATGGCAAGGTTGTCAGTAGGTTAGAGCATGTTTCTGGCATTGCTGCATATATTCTTACTGATGACCTGTTCTAGCCGATAGGTACATGCTTGATGACGGTAATGTTGAACCGATTGCTCACAAAAATGTTGAAGGCCCATCGTTGAGGTGGCCAAACTCCGAACATCGGCTAGCAAAACACCTGCTCTAAATCGGTGTCCCGATAGATGCAATTCTGTATCAAGTCGGCGCTGGCGCCGCAACCCCGGTTACTCCATCCGCCGTATCTACAGCTTCTACTGGTCCGCATGAGCAGAAGAGGTTCATATCACCGTAGGCTAGAACTGTGTTAGCTGCTAGTTGCAAGAATCAACCCCCAGACCATGGCTCACCATCATTTAACCGCGTAACAGTTGGCCAGAACTTTTTCTCTTTCAGATACGGCAGAGGATATGCGGCTTGCTCTCTTGAATAGCTTCTCTCCCATTTCTCACCCACCAACAAGTCTTTGAGTGAATGCGGTGCCATCTTCAGTACATTGTTTTCACGAGGCTGCTCGCCTTCTTCTACCGCCGTGATCTCCTTTCGAATCTCAATCAAGGCGTCGCAAAAGCGGTCAAGTTCGGGCAGATTCTCGCTCTCTGTAGGCTCGATCATCAGGGTGTTAGCCACAGGCCATGACATGGTTGGAGCATGGAAGCCATAATCTTGAAGTCGTTTTGCTATGTCGATAGCCTCGATGCCTGCTGTATCTTTAAATTTTCGAACGTCAAGAATGAACTCGTGAGCACAACGACCTGCAGCATTAGTGTAAAGGATAGGGTAATGAGGCTTTAGACGTGACATGATATAGTTGGCGTTGAGGAGAGTGATTTTAGTTGCGTGAGTAAGTCCTTGACCGCCCATCATCTGGATATAGGCCCAGCTAATAGGCAATATACTAGCGCTTCCCCAAGGGGCACCACTCACAGGCGCAATGGCATGCTCGCCACCAGTTTTGATAAGTGGATGGCCAGGCAAGAACGGTGCCAGATGAGATTTGACTCCGATTGGGCCCACACCAGGTCCCCCACCACCATGCGGAATACAGAACGTCTTATGGAGGTTGAGATGGCAGACATCTGCGCCAATCTCCCCGGGCGAGCACAAGCCAATCTGCGCGTTCATGTTGGCACCATCCATGTACACCTGGCCGCCATGATTGTGGACTATCTCGCACACTTGTTTGATTTGCGGCTCAAAGACTCCAAATGTGCTAGGATAAGTGATCATTATAGCTCCAAGCTCTTCACTATAATTTTCACATTGAGCTTTAAGATCACCCATATCCAGGTTTCCAGTGCCGGTCTCGCATTTGATAGTGACCACTCTCATGCCGGCCATTGCGGCACTTGCAGGATTGGTCCCATGAGCCGAAACGGGTATCAAGCAAATATCTCGCTTCTTACCGGGCTGTAGCTCCTGAAATTTTCGAATAACCCGTAGACCCGTGAATTCTCCTTGAGCACCGGAGTTCGGTTGCAGGGACATCTTGTCAAACCCAGTGATCGTGGCCAAATCCCTCTCTAGCTCGTTGATCAGTGAAGTATATCCTTTCGTCTGCTTGAGTGGTGCGAATGGGTGGATTGCGGAAAATCCAGGCCACGATACCGGTACCATCTCTGTAGTTGCGTTAAGCTTCATGGTACAAGAACCAAGTGGTATCATGGAATGGGTGAGAGAGAGATCCTTCGACTGAAGATGATGGATATAGCGCAGAAGTTCGGTCTCGGAGTGATGTGTATTGAAGACTGGATGAGTAAGATAGGAAGACGTCCGCTGGAAGGTCGACGATGATTCGTTGATCTCGGAAAACCTCGTTTGCAGATCCAGAAGGATAATCTTAAGAGTTATGTCTTCCTTTGTCGAAGAAAATCTCTTGAAGACTTTTCCGATAAGCTCGAGATCCGGGGCTTCTACCGTCTCATCGATTGTGATACCCAATTTACTCTCCTCAATTACCCGAAGGTTGATGCCTTCGATCATGGCTGCGGACGTGGCCATCGCGGTTGCATACCCTTGAGGAACGTTGACGACTACCGTGTCAAACAACACTCTGCCATCTTTGCTTTTTCCTCTTGATCCGGTGCTGTATCCCAGCCTTCGTATAATCTCCTCAATGACCCGTGCACCATTTATCACCTTCTCCGCGATCGCCCGTAGTCCGCGAGGGCCATGGTAAATAGCATAGAAAGCACTCATGTTTGCTAGAAGAGCCTGGGCAGTGCATATATTACTCGTCGCTTTCTCCCTCCTAATGTGTTGCTCTCGGGTTTGTAGTGCTAATCTTAATGCTCTGTCGCCTAATCTATCCTTTGATACGCCTACAAGTCGACCAGGTATCTTTCTTTTGTACTTTTCAGTGCACGCGAAAAAGGCAGCATGAGGTCCACCGTATCCTAGTGGTACTCCAAAGCGCTGTGCATTACCAAACGCGATGTCAGCACCAAATTCTCCCGGTGGTCTTAATACTGTCAGTGCCAATAAGTCTGTCGCGACACAAAACGTGGCACCGAGTTCATGTATCGTGTCGCCAAGACTTTGAAAATCCTCAACTCCACCTTCTGTATCCGGGTACTGCGCGAGGACTCCGATCAAATCATCTCCCACATCCTTGACGTGCTTACCCCCGTCGGCCAAGATGTCAAGCTCAATGATTTTGATTCCGAATCCATCCGCACGAGATTGCAGAACCGCCTTTGTTTGCGGATGGCACAAATGAGATACGACGAAGGTTTTCTCAAGCCTCTTTTGGCGTGACGACGGCAAGGCGTTCATTGAAAGAGTCATTGCTTCTGCTGCAGCGGTAGGTTCATCGAGCACTGAAGCGTTAGATATACTAAGAGCGGTAAGGTCACATACCATAGTCTGGAAGTTCAATAGCGACTCAAGACGTCCTTGGCTGATTTCTGGTTGATATGGGGTATAACTGGTGTACCAGCCTGGGCTTTCCAATACATTTCTTTTGATGACTTCCGGTACCTTTGTGTCTGCATATCCGCATCCAATATAGTTGCGTTTTATTAAATTGGCCCTTGCAATTTTCTCTAACTTTTTCATGGCAAACTTTTCTGAATCTCTTCTATCCCGTCTGTACGGGGGGCGATTGCCGATGATAAGCTCTTTGGGGCTCAGAATGTCTGCTGGTATCACTTCTTCCACAAAGCTGTCCAGACTCTCAACTGGTGGGTCCAAGGCTCTGAGCATTTCTTTTGTAGATGCTGGAGAGGGACCGATATGTCGTCTTGGGAAGGTGTCCAGTGGGCGGTAGATGGATTGCGGAATTGATGAAGGGGGCAGGTCATTACAGTCATCAGAGTCATCGACGCGAAGCCTGCGATAATAAGATCTCCGAGAGGCTAAACCAGCTGATCCTCCTGCTCGAAGACTCTCGGAGCAAGCAGTCCATGGTAATTTTCTCGTACGCCTAAGTATCGTCCCATGATGCCAAAGCGCTCCTCGCGATAAAAGCCGCATGGCGTAGGCTCGACGTTAGGGGTCGGATTTTCGTAAAGCAAGATTCTTTCACATCTCTCCTCAGCCCCAAAGTCGAACCGTGAGATGATCCAAACCCAGAGACTGCAGTAAGAAATACGACTTCCACCCTTTTTTGTTATCGCAAGAACTTATTAGCGACAGGGCTGCCAGGTACAGGATAAGGTGGCCATAGTAGGTATGGTATGGTATCCCACCCCGCGAATATGACGTACCAGTAATATATTTGTATTTTATTCAGACTCCAGACTTAGTGCTGGGCTGCGATATCGGGCTTAAGAGTCACAATTGACCGCTGAACAGACATCTAATATTCAATTGAGAACTAATCTTTCTACCCTGTACAGTAGGATACCTCCAGTCGTCACAGCTGCTAGTTTGTATCCACCTTCTTCTACAGAATCAACAACAATGTGTCCTCCGGTGGAGAATGGCATGACGAACGGTACGCACACAAATGGTGCGAATGGCACAAACGGCCTGAGTAACGGCAGTAGGATATGCCATTGAACGACTTATGACAAGTAGACTGACTTTTCTAGACCACGACGGCTATACGAGCATTCATACCAAACAAAACCCACATCCTGAGACCAGGAACCCTTACCAGCCTGTTGGAGATTTTCTGAGGTACCTCAATTCACTCTCGACTTGGCTAAGGACTTACACTTTGGGATAACAGTAACGTCTCGAGATTCAAGATTATTGAATCTACTCTTAGGGAAGGGGAACAATTCGCGAATGCTTTCTTCGATACCGAGACCAAAATAAGAATAGCCAAAGCACTGGACGCTTTTGGTGTGGACTATGTTAGTGCCATAGCGTATCTCAGGAACAGGCGGTCCAACTAAATACATCTAGATTGAGCTCACCAGTCCTGCTGCGTCTGAGCAGTCACGTAAGGACTGTGAGGCTATCTCCAAGCTCGGCCTCAAGGCAAAGGTTATCTCTACTTTCAATGCCGTCCAGCAGTAGTGTATGCTAATCTCACATAGATCTTGACTCATGTTGGTTTTCAGTCTCCACGACAGTCTCCAAGAAATATACTTTTCACTAAGATAATGGTTGTATAGGTTCGCTGTCACGTAAGTCTCTCATATCATCAAATTCCGGTTCAATTACTGAGAGAAATTTTCAGATGGACGATGCAAAACTAGGTAAACCATCTTGTCATATAGAAATCGACTTTGAAATTAATAGTATATCAGCATGTGCAACAGGAGTGGATGGAGTGTAAGTACTTCCCCATCGGGTCGAGTAACCTCTTGAGCATAGCTGACTAGCTCTAGGGATGTTGTTATTGGTACGACCCTACCAAATCTGCAAGAACTTTCAACTGACAGGTGGCAGGCACTTCAAGCTATCTTCGCGAAGTATGTGGTCCTCTGTGTACCGGAATTTCAATATGACTGATTACCCGTACAGCACTCTCACGGAAAGGTTGGTCCATCAATATTTGGTATACCGAGGTGTGGTTCTGCTAACCGTTCCTTAGGACATGACTTATATCAAGAACACAGGTATGTATAATAGCTACCTTAACAGATTAGTAAGAGCGGGGATCTAATTTTTGAAGCAATCGAGGTAATAAATTACGTGAAGAGCCAAGGGAAGGAAATCCGGTTCTCATCCGAGTCAGTCCATTTCACAGTACAAATTTGCGTATATGAAGCACTAACAACTGCTCCAGAGACTCTTTCCGGAGTGGTATGTCAAAGCATTGCAGATATTGAATCGATTATGCTAATACTTAGTAGATTTGGTGGATCTTCTCACAGTAAGCAAGATCTCTGATCATGATTTTGAATAGACACAGGCTGACAGGTTCATAGATTTATAGTGCAGTCGACAAGGTATGTCCGGTGGAACAAATAGGAGACATAGTACTAAGTTGATTGTCAAAGGTCGGAGTTGATCGAGTTGGTAGGTGGTTGCTCCCGTACGCTTCACACGCCTGGCTGCTAACAAACATCAGGCATTGCGGACACTGTGTAAGTAGTAAGCATCGCCGAAGTTGCATTGGTCTAATCGTTTGTCTTAGAGGCTGCGCTTCGCCAAGGCAGGTCTACGATCTTGTAAGGACGTTACGTGAGTTACCAGAATCCAACCATTTGTCCGACTACTGATCTTTTTGTGTCAGGCGGCGTTGTGTCATGTGGTATATTCATCTACTCCTACTAATGTCAAGACTCTAGATTAACCTTAGCTTTCAGACATTGAGACTCATTTGTATGAGACATCAAGAGCCTTACAATCAAGTAGAAGCTAACATGTCAGTCACAACGACACGGGCTGTGCTATCGCGGTAAGCCCCTCTTGCAGAACCAGCCTCAGCTTCCTCATACTAACTCTTGATAGAATGCTTTCTGTGCACTTGAGTACGTTATTTCCCCCAATTTATGGAATAATCTGCTAAACCCCTCCAAGGGCAGGTGCTACTCATATGTAAGTCCAAAGCCTGTAGTTCATTTGCAAATATCCATTCAACTTGAACTCGCCATGCCTCTTCAATTAGTCACAAGGTGTCATTTTGAGCCTTGCCAGGAAACGAGGTTTTAGATTGCTTCCTTCGCCATACGAATTGTACGTGTGTCATGACTGACTATTACAAAGCGATACTTCTGTGCTAGGTATAGGTGAACGGAATGTGAGTGCTGTTTCGTTGGCCTTGCTTGATTCATGCTAACATATCTAGGGAATCACTCCCCTAGGTCTGTCAACCAAACATTCAACCAGTACTTTAAGACTCCACTGACAGAAGCATGCACAGGAGGGCTTATGGCGAGGTGAGCTAATGAGAAAGGCACCATGAGTAAACTTTGTCATAGCTAATGGAGTGCTTTGTAGGATGCTCGTGGCCGACGCAAGTCCCCTTCAGTCAATTGCATTCCGAGCTGCGTTGCTAACGTCTCATAGCGTGACTACGTCAAAAGCAAATATAATCTTCACATGTTGAAGGTAAAGATGCTCTTGTTGTCTCTTAACCTTTATGCTTACCTTTATTTAGGAAGTAGAGGATCTCGTCGCCGAATCCGGTATTTTCAATGCAATTGGTGAGGCTTGGCGTCAAGGTTTAGGTGCTAACGTGCTCTACAGTACAGATCAACATTCCTTTCAACAACTGTATGACATTCTCCTCTCATTAGCACTGACGAGGCTAACGACTGATCAGACATAACTGGGTTTTGTGCATTTACGTCCGTCCCTCGTACACTTTTCTCCATGTCAATCGAGCCTAACATTAGAATAGGCACAAAGCTGGTATACATGCTAAGGCAATACTCAATAATCCGTACGTGCCTCTTTCCATTTCCGAGACCTCGAATAGAGAAACTGACAAACTTGCAAAGTTCGACATACGAGATGTAAGTATAGTGTCTAATTCTTTAGTCTTGAGGGTCAACAAGGTTTACTAATCGACACCCACAGCATTAATCCTGAAGATGTAAGAATGATCTCCTCATCCCACCTTTTAAGAAGATTTAAGAAGACATAGCTAACCGGTTTGCTCAATCAGTTTGGCATGACACGATGTACGCTTGCCCCTATCTAACCTTCCTTTTCCCTTGCTAACCCCTCCTTTAGATGTTCACTTCGCATCAAGACTCACAGGGTAAGCCTCTCCAATATTCGGTCCCACTCACCCACTAACGATTCTATCCCAGTTGGAACGCCATCAAATCCCGCGTCGACCAACTCTCCCTCAAAATGACGGACGCCCAAGTCAAACTCTGCACCGCCAAGATCAAGTAAATTTCCCCTAACTTCACCCATTGCCCCCTAACCCAAAACTCTAACCAAATCACCCCCTCAGGGCCATGGCAGACGTCCGACCCCTCGCCGTCGACGACGCCGACTCTATTATCCGAACCTTCCACTTCAACCTCCACAACAACGAAGAGAAGCCCCTAGTGCCCAACCTCACGGCCGAGGAGAAGGAGAAGTTTGCGAAAGCCGAGAGGGAGTTGGCAGATGAGAAGGCGAGGTTTGCGGATGGGGAGTTGGGAGCGGTGGCTTGAGAGGAGCAAGTTGGGGTGCTCCGTGTGTTGAGGGGCGTAGAAAGATCTTGGCTCACCAAAGAAAAGAAGAAAATGGGGGCGGGGTTTGCTGCTGCGATGGTAGTTTCGACGAGGAAGATGTGTTGAAAGGGGCTGATGTCTTTAGATACTCGCATAGTTTGTACATACCGTGTCACGGAGGGAGTTTGGAAAAGTACTGATATTTGCCCCTACGTCTATTACTATGCCTCATCGCTACAGTAACTCACCGGCCCACCGTCTACGTGCTCCCTCAATGGTAACTAAGGTACCCAGCTCAGCACCGTTTTTCTTTGAAACCTGCAGCGTGAATAACTAGCTTCGTATTAAAATACCCGTTTCTACACCAAGTAGATAGATACCTTAGATACACACACACACATATATAAAAAAAATCCTCCATCACATCCACAAACTTTAATTTCTCACTCCCTTATCACATAGTATCGTTCCTTTGATTTTTAAAAACAAAGCTTCCGTCTATCTAGGAATCTTTAAAAAAAAAACCGGGGGTTGTTTTTTCATAAACACCCACCCTCGCTTTGAGATTTTTGACACAGGTGGGGATGGGGATGGGGGAATGGTGGTTTGTTGAGAAGTTTTTTTTTTGGCTTTGGGTTTGGGGTTTTATCTAGATACGTGGTTTTTTTTTGTTGCGGGGGAGGGGATGGATGGATGGATGTGCTGTAATGAGAAGAGGTGAGAGGAGAAGAAGGAGAAAAAGGAGGAGGAGGAGAAGGCTGGCGCTGAGAAATTTGGGCTGGCTATGTGGATGTCTGTTTCCGTTAATTCGGTGGTGGGAACCGGGGGGGTTGCTGGTAGTTAAGGAGGTGTGTTTCCTCTGCTGGTTTCGGAGGATTTTTATGCGTCTAATTGTCTATCATCGTGCCCATGCAATGGAATGCATAGGATGTAGGTGGTTAAGTGTGAATGTTCGGAGAGCAATGTTGATGAGGGCTGGTTGTGGTATGTAGGATCGAGGGATTAGTTGGGGGGGGTTTCTGCTGAGAGCGTGGAGGTTCTGTATTGTATAGACTTTGTGTAATACTTGATGCGGTGTGGGTAGATGATGCTTCCCCTCCGAGTGCACAGTGACGTGATAATGGTGTCCCCGTGTGTGGTGACGGTCGCGCGCGGGTGCAAAGGTGGTCTTTGGCTCTGCCACTTCGCTGAGGCCTTCTCTTTAGCCTGTGTTGATGTCGACTTGGTACGAGATGATCAAGCGCTATTGGCTCCTCTGAGATTGATGTTTCCATCAAAGATAGTCGCCACAGCGTACGGTATCAGGCTAGAGCTGGGGTACGCTTCAATCTTGGTAGCTAAAGCGCAGACCGCTGGCGTCCAATGGCCCTTTCCCCTGCCCCCTCGCAGGACCGGTTAGAACGTGCGGTAGATGCCTCGTGGCCTATGTGAAGTCCGCCATAATCCCGACTTCATCATGCACTAACCAACTCTCCCCTCCCGCGGCCACGTCCCCATCTTCGCCCAGAAAGCCCGGCTATCCAAAACTCTTCCCAATCCCTCCGCTGCTCTTGGCAAGGCCTTGACCCCTTCTTCCTCCATCAGCTCCCCAACCCATTTCTCATACTGCAGCTCTTCGGCCCTTTCTACTCCTAGTGCGTCGCTTGCTCGGGCTCTGGCCTTGGCACCCCAATCTTGGATGAGATCCCACCAGTCGTAGACGCGGAGGTCGGTTAGGAGCCAGCGCTTGCTGTGGGTGAAGCTATTGTGGACGGCGATTATGGCGCGGGCAACGTCGGCACCGTGGATTAGGTGGAGAGCTGGGTTAGTTAGCAATTGAGCAGCTTCTGGTCGCGAATCTGCTACAACGACTGGGGACCAGAACATGGGAAACTGCCGCTCACCTTTCTTGCCCTTGACCTCGTCTTTCGTCTTCGCGACTCTTGTCACCCAATTCTTCGGATCCCGCTCTCCTCCATAAAGCCCAGCTAGGTTGAGCACACACCCATTGAGTTCCAACATTTCGTCCTCAGCGACGGCTCGCTCATTCTCCGTATTATACGGAGAGCTGCAGTCATTCCAATGTGATGCAGAGAAAATCCCAGTAGATCCCAGCTGTATCCAATTATTCTGGTCACCATGGACCTGGCGGTACAGCGATGTGATCTGCTTAGACTGCCCTTCACCCTTCAGTGGAAATGTGACGAGGACTGTTTTGGCAGAGGGAAGCTTTGAATATTGAGATGTCGAAGAGGAGCTGGGCTCGTATTTGAAGGGGATGGTGCCATCATGGCCGGTGGTTGTGGTTGCCGCGAAGGTGATGAAGGAGGATTTGAGTTGAGGGATGAGGAAATTGGACGTCCAGCCTGCGCCGAGGATTAGGAAGTCTACTGGGTCTAGTGTAAGCATTTTGAGAATCCAGCACGAGGCAGAGAGAATAGAGTGTTCTGTGACTTTGTGAGCAGTGAATGTCGTCACAGGTCTTATTGCGCTAGACCTATAAAGAGACCAACCAGGCATCACGATCCAGCAAATACATAATCGCAAGAATGAGTTCCTTTACCATCAGATAAGGTATTTAAGTAGGTGTGAAAAAGACGAAAGTATGGGAACGTAAGTGTGGGCATGATCATTCCCATTCTATCTGCCTAACGTCAAGCAGGCTAAAGAATAGGATAGCTAAGGTATCCATCTCGCCGTATGGCTCATAGTGATGAGAGCCTGTCTCAAGCTCACAAGCTCACAAGCTTGTAGAGCTAAACGCCAACACACCTCCCTGATCCCTAGAGAGTTTTCCGTCCGATAATTTCACATCAATAATAATACAATGCAGACTCAGGCCTTTCCAATCTCCTCTTAACCAACAGAAAATTCACAATCATCTCGGCCATCAACAACAAGCCTAACAGATCAGACCCCATCCCGCTGGACTAAACCACGTCACCTCCGTCGACCGTTCTTCGAAACACCCTTCCTGTTCCCGATCGACGTCCGTCTCAGCGCGTGGTTAGTCTTAAGCCGCATGGCCCGACCCGTCGCAGCCCTAAGAGGGCGCGCCAAGGCTGGGCTGCAGAGCAGAAGACGTCGCAGCATGCTGATGCGGATCGTCGGCTTCGGTCGTAGTGAAGTGTTCGAAGTAGATCTCAGGTTGGTGGGGATTTTCGTCTGGGTGGATGATGTCGTCAAAGGTTTGGCCGTCCTTGTGGACTTGGAAAAGTTGGAAGTCATCGTCGGCGTGAGGTTGGCAGGCGTCGAGATCAACCATCTGATCAAAAGAGAAAGCATCGACGCCTTCGCTGGTGCCGTCTTCAGTAGTGACGAGCCCGTCCGCAAAGAATTGAAGATCCGGTGGAGGGGATGTAGGAGATTCGAATAAACGGCTGAAATCAGCGTCAGAGAGAACAGGTGGGTCGAAATCAGTAGCATCATCTGCGCTTGTTGGTACCGCTGAGCTTCGTCGCGACTCGTAGGTGGAATCGAAGCTAGCCATACTCCGGACTGACACGGCAGGCCACACAACATCTCAGCAGGATGTTGTGTCATGTCCGGAGAGGTGGTGATAGCTTCTATGCCCAGTGCGTTTGACGGCGACGGTGAGCGGGAAGATAGCGACGATGATGATTCGGGTGAGAAAGCTGAAGACCCAAGAGAGGCTCGAGGGGTTGGTAAGGCGAATGGATAATCATCCAGTTCTTGCTTGATAATTTGTTGATGGAGAAGATCTGCCTCGAGGTTGGGCGATGGTGCGCAAGAGCTGGCCATCGGTGTCGCAATCGCTCCACCCTGTTTGAATACCGACATCTCGGCGGCCATCTTGGCTACCTGCTGCGCGAGCTTGAATTTCTCATGCTCGACAGCCATCAAACGCTCCTTGAGTAGTTGGTTTTGTTGTTCGATGGCGTGCTTCTCACCCTCGAGCTTTTCTACCTCCTGTCGCTTACGTTCTCGAGAGGACTGTGCGGCTTGGCGGTTTCGAAGAACACGCTCGATTCGGCGTTGCTCCTTCTCATCTTCAGTCTTTGCTCGTTTTCTAACATCAACATCAGCTTTGGATCTTGGAGCTCAATTTGGCTCTCATACCTTGGAGGAAGATTTGTCTTTGGTGTAGGTAGTTCCTGGCCCCATGACTTTCGCTTTTTTGTGGGCTTCTTGTCGTCGTCCTCTTCCTTGACTTCATCGTAGATTGACTCCGGCGTTGAGGGAGTTACTAGGGTTGTCTCGGACAACGACACAGTAGCTTGGGGAGGGTAGAAGTCGTCAGCCTCGAAGGCGGCAGGCGAGAATTCATCGGCCATATTGGGTAACGTAGTAGAGCTAAAAGCGTTGAGAAGGTCGTAGTGTAGATGATTTGAGGCAGCAACGTCGATCTCTTTGGTGGTATGTCGTCGTTCTTTCGTTGTTGAGTCCAATAGAAGTATCACTGTAAGTACAAGTAAGGATGGCTTCCTGGTGGGTAGTCTGCCAAGATGAAAGAGTCTGCTGCCTGGCGAGAACGATGAATGGCGAAGAGGACAGAGGACACATATCCTATCCGCTTATTGCGGGAGGGCTTGGTAAAGAAGGGGATAGCGCATGGCCAAAGAATATTAGAAACAATATGGTACACTAGGCCGCTACGTATCGCCCATGAATTAATGATAGACAGACAAGGTAGGAGGAAATACCAGATTGAAAGTGGGAGGAGAGAGTGGGCTTATATGTTGCCAGGTGTCCTTTACTGTAATAAGGAATGAAGGGGGGGGGCCAAAGAGAATTGCAGGAATGCGCACTCCAAGTTCCAACACACTACGCCTCGTGTCTAAGACTAGCGCCGCACTCGCTTACGTTTCGGGCCAAAAATATAAATATTTCTTTTCTGTTGGTGGTGGTCGGTGGTCGGCCTGATCACCGAACTTGCGCGAAAATAAGACTGGCACGACTACTGGTTTCACCACCCATTCCTCACCCTTTTTTCCAAGCGGCGCAATGATCGATAGAAAAGGGTTTCACGATGATCCGCTGAACTCTTTATTCGACAGAGTGTCAGGGCGTTCGGCTCCCGTTTCTTTCAAAGACTCCTGTACTCCGTACTCCGTACGATCAGCACAATTACGGGGCCTTGTATGTAAAGTCATCAAAGGTAAGGGATTTCATCCAAACGCAAGGGGATTGGACTTCAGCCCTTCAGCCCCTCGCATCCACTTTGGTCAGTTGCCAAGCTGACTGTGCGACCACATTTGACTTTGTCGCAGTCATCCGATCAGGCCTGACGGAGCAGGTGGGACAGGATTCCAAAACAAACCAGGGTTGTGCCTCCGACGTATTTCCGCCTTACGGCTGAGTGTGGGACTTGAAACCATCTCTTTTTAATTCTTTCTTGCCCTCTTGCCCTCTTGCCCTCTTTTTCGAGATATAAAGACGTCAGGGATCTCACTTGTATCACATGTATGACTTGAATGGTTGACTGACGGCTGCCGCGCGAATCCGTCCCGTGGTGGCCGCAGCGTAAGGCCAACCCCACAACAGCATCCTGCCCTCGTGCGCATCTTTGCTTTACTCTGCGTCTCGCTGTGCCAACCTCGAACCCTTCCTAGGTAATAAATGCAAGAAGAGGGACAGCAATAGGATTGGTCTTGGATCGCACGACTTGTAAAGTCGACTTCGCCCATTTCTAGAATCCCAAAGGATATGTAGGACCCCAACCCATCTGTGATAGGACGATAAAGTCATCCCCCCGCTCCCAAGGATTTGATCCCTATGGACCTATGAGTCCATACATCGAGATCCATATCAAGTTGGGAATCCTGTTTCAACCTCTAGTGATCAAACAACTACTCAGATCTAGCATCAAACTATCCACGCTTTGCCGTCCTAGAGTTTCTTACTTATGTTCTATCTCAATTGAATGCTGCAACTGGCCCTTTGCGAGAATAAGTAGACAGCGAATATAAATGGCGCATGTCTTGATTCTCGTTACCGTCAAAGCTTCCTCGATATTCACTCCTTTCGATTCGCAACTTCCATGTTGGCTCGACTTTTCACGTCTTTCGTATGGTGCTTTAAGCCACTGAGCAAGGTCTTTCGCTCCGAGTCCGAGCGATCCCACCTGCATTCTCTCTATTCCGGACTCCCTTCTCCGAACCTCTCTAGCTAGGTCTCGATACCCTACGATGGATTTCAATGTCCCTACGACTACACCAAAAGATTGCTCCTTTCCCTTCACCAGCGAATCGTCTTATAATATTCCCCCTTGAATGAATGAAACAGCCCGCGCTTTCCATCACTTCGAACTCGCTTCTCCATCAATCATTCCAACAGAGCACTTGCCCATCAAATCATCATTCCCAGTCTATACGCATGCAACACATTCTCCCCCAATATCCCCATAAATCTAGCCCCATCGAACTTTCTACGAGTACCCTCCTACCACCAAACCAAGACCCAAAAAAAAAAACATCCCCAAAAGTTTTCCCACCTTCGTGCCCATGTAGCTCTCTTCTTCTCTTTTTATATCCTATTCTGTAAAATGTAGAAATGCGATCTGCGACGGCGTCTTCCTGTCGGACGCGCCGACGCCCGACCGGGACGCTAACCCTAACCCTGCCCTTATATAAAGAGGGAGTAAGGGTCCCCGGGTCCCCGAATCCCTCGATAGTAATTAGTCTTCCTATAATATATAGGTATACCGGCTACTCGCCGACGTACCGCCTTGCCACCGCCTGCTCCACGCTATCGTATCAAATCCTATATTCTCTCTCCCTTTCCCTTTCCCTTTCCCTTTCCCTTTCCCTTTCCCTCGCTACGATAACTCATTAGTATATTAAACGCGCTATTAGAAACGCTCTTATCTCATATTAAATTTACTTATCATTCTTTTCTTCTCTTCTTATCTTGTAAGTTTTAATTGTTTAGATACTTTTGTCTTTTTTTTTTAATCTCTGCCTATACTTTGACTTTAATAGCGAACAGCACTTAAAAGATGCCCCGACTGGAGCGGGGTCGCCCCCAACCTCGCAAACTGTACCGTATCTCAGCTATGGCCCACGGCCAGATTCATGTTCAATCATATATCAGGAAAGACACTCCCTGCTTTGATAGCAGCAAAAAAACTCTACCACAAAGTGTATCCAGTCTCAATACGACCACTCAATATATCGGCCCCAGATACAGCCCTAATATCAACGCAGTTATTGCTAATTTTAGCCCAGCTGTGCGAGATTGGAGCATTACAGTACGCGGAATGCCGTAAGCGTACAATACAAGCCAAGTCTGGGTGAACCTGAAGTGAGGCTGTCTATCGGAGTTCTAATCAGTTTGGAGTTCCATTCCAACTTGCTCTTCGCAGTACTGCTCCCCAGAATTAGCCTTCTTGATATTCATCTCTCCGCTAGCCTTATCGATGGGAGGTTTCTCGTCCGGAGTGTATCTCCCATTTACTAAGCCTTCTAGAGGTAAGAGCTCTGGATGGGCATCCCGAAATCGGGGAGATACAAAGCGTCGCGGGAATCTAACGATCGTGCGATAGCTTCGGCCCTGTAGTAAGTCGACAATAGTATTGGCACATTTGACCTGCATCTCGCCTTGGCAGTATACCCAACTCTCGAACTCTCTTCCCGCCGCATCAATACCTTTAATCCAAACCCCAAGGCGTTTCGACGGATCCGAATCACGGCTTTTAGGCGTATAGCAATAAGGATGTCGCTTAGAGGGCTCCGCCAGATAGCACTTAATCCAGATAAGAGTGTTATTCTCTATGGGCATAAGCCTTGCTGGAAAGTGTATATTCATATCCCAGATAAAGAAGTGTCCATTATTTAAGTCCCTCCGTCAGATTTACGCTGATAGACTTTGTTTGAGACTTGCACAAATTTGCCGTTAAGGCATTCCTGTCGAGTTATCTGATTTACCGTTTCGGATCTTTTGACTGCTGCTCGCTTCGTCGTTTCCTCGTAGTACCGTCGATATTCGGGATCAGGCGAGTCTTTCATATTATGGAAGCAGCGTCGCATTTGTTGGTAGTATTCATGTCGACTTGGGTCCTTGGTGCGATAAACGTTAATACTCAATAACGCTTCGGCGCGTTCAGGGGTTTGAGAGCTCTGATACAGAGGATTCATAAGATTTAGGTGGCGTCCAGCAGATAGAGCAAGAGTATTGCTCGGTAAGTAATCCTCGAGGACGCTCTTAGACAGGCTTTGAAGTATGAGGGATACCCACATTTCTAACATGTTAAGGATAAGAGGATCTAGCTGTGTTGTCTCGGTAAAGGCACAGGGAAAGATATATCGACTTGCTATTCGTTTGCTCGGGTCCTCTTTATTCAGATCCCACCAGTAATAATGAAAGCTGGGATGGCGTTTGCGATAATTAATATCCTCGTGGTGACAGATGCGGTTGGCTATCTCCAAACTCTGTCCCACGTAAAGACGGCAGTCGGTGGGATCTTCGACGCGCCATAGAAGGTGCACGTATACTCCTTGCTCCGGTTGAGGATAATTAATAAGAAGAAGGCTTATAATTTTAGCGATCGTACGATAATGCTCTAAATGTCACTTACTTCTCTCGACTATAATCTAGAGATTCGAAGACGTTCCAGGCCTTGAGCGTGAAGTATTGGCGCAGTTCATGGAAAAGTTCTGTCTTATCCTTAGTAAGATGATCCTGGTAGCGGTTGGCCATTTCTTTCCGCATCCTAGCCAGCATCTGCAGGAAAACAAGTTGTGGAGAGAGTGTAATAAAGGATTTGTCCAATTGCGTGTTGGGATTCGGTATCTGTGCCCATTTCCAGGTGTCTGGCACCTTTCCAGCTGCTCGCTTTGCTCGCTTTGCCGCTGGAGCTTTTGGCAACCTTGAAGGCCGACGGTTCTCAGCCTTAGTCGCCGTACGGTTCTCGGTCTCCGTGGTTGTAATGTTCTCCTCCTTGGTCACGGTCTGACCGAGCTGGTTTGGGGTTAGGCTTGGGGATCTCTTCTTTCCCTTGGATAGAATAGCTCGATTGCACCGATTGGCGTCCTCGATGACGTCCCAATCCGGGATGAGATCAGGATTGCTCACCCTACAGGCCTTCAAGTCAGCAAGCCCTTCCAATGTTCAGGTCCAAACTTACCGCTGGTCTTGAAATAGCTCGAGTGCTGATGGCTCGCCGTAAGGAGCATCCTCTCTCATCGGATCCTCATTCTCAGGTACATCATCTTCCTTTGCTACAGATTCATTACCGGATGTATTCTCTTTGCCACGGCATGCCTTAGTGTGAGGCGCGTCGTCGTCTTCAGAAGTAGCCTTGGGTTCGCTAGCATCATCGCCGTCATCCTCGTCTGATGATGAACTTTGGAGCTGCCGCTGCCGCTCTCTGTAAAGCCTTTCAACAACTTCATAGTTAAGTTTGGGAGATCTCCATCCCGGTGGCCTTCCCTCTTCCCCAGGCTCCTCGGGAAATCTCAGGAATGGGGGCATTCTCCATGTTGTCCTTCTCTTCATTGAGTGGTACTATGCTACTCGAAGTAGCCTTTAGGAGCTGCGGAGGCAGGTGGCAGCTGCGAGTGTTCTGTATGTCTGCTGTTTCAGGAAGATGAAAATGTACATAATCTCACTGAGGGAGCGGAAAAGAGTAGAGTCACTCTGTGAAGTCAGCATTTGCACATAGATAGTAGATTGAGGGTAAATGGGTAGGAGATGAGGAGTATGAGCCAATGCAGTGAGTGCTTGGAGCAGCGAGAATTTTCGAGTCCCAGAGCGAATAGCAAAGAACGTGAATCCAGCCACAAAGACTCAAACACTTTCGCCATGACAATCCATTGTTCTACCCTACACACGGAAGGCAAAAGAAATCCCAGAAAGAAGCTAATATTAGGTACCTTAGTCTTATATATCTGGCTGAGTAAGTCCTAAAGCTGTCCTAGTTATTGTATCTCTTCTTTTAAGCGTGAATTCTTTTTGGAAGTCAGACAAGTTAAAGCTAGTATGTATCTACACTACAACAGGATGTGTCGAGTGTTGAACGGAGAAAAACGTAAAAAAGACAAGCCCAACGCGGGGATCGAACCCGCAACCTTGGGATATACTCGTGTAGATAAGAGTCTAGAGGCAGTTAATATTGGTTCAACAAACGCTTTGCTCAGCATATTTACCCCACGCTCTACCGATTGAGCTAGCCAGGCTTATTACATGTTGAAGTTGGCTTATAGACAAATATAAACTACATTAATTGTGAGGCCTGGTCTGCTTGTAGTATGACCCTGCTAACAATGATTTGAATCAATCATTTAGATTTCGCGCTATTTAATTTTTTGAGCCTCCCCTATATACATATAAAATGATTTCTGTATGCTACTCGCTTCGCTTGCAGCAATAACCTTAAACACCCCTTGAATCTCTAGCCTGGGGTTTTTTTTTAAAGTTATTATAGAAACGCTCAGTGAAGATTATGCAATGTATTATTGTTCTATGAGCTCTAACGAGCAGTGTTGCGAGGCGAGACAGATGGAGGGCACATCCGACTTAATAACGCTACGCAGAGTGAGCTTACTCGCAATTTGCTGGTGTCTTGGCAGCGGCGTTGGGGTTTATCCGTCACCGAAGGTGCAGCAGGCGAAGCTGAATATATCGATCAACAACGAGGCAGCTCAAGCCGATGTCGATGGAGCCATTTCAGGCTCCTGCTTGCTGCGCCCCTGCACTGCCCCCTTATGCTCCCCCTCGCTCCCCCTCGCTCCCTCGATGCTCCCCCATGCTCCCTTAGTGCTCCCTCTGAAGCGGCTATGCTCCCTTTCCTAAACGAAAACGGCAATCCCTAAACCTAAGTTCGGGGTGTATATATATATATATAGTTTTCCCGAACTGAGTGTAACACGTGATCGATCGCTGACTAAGGTGCCGCCGCTTTGCTCCCGCGCTAAAGCCGGTTTCGTCCCTCTGCTCCCTCGCTGCTCTCCCATGCTCCCTCGCTGCTCTCCCATGCTCCCTCTTCTGCTCCCCCGTGCCTCCCCTCAGCCCCTTCCTGCTGCCTAGCTGCTCGCTCTCGCTGTTGCGCCCTTACAAGTTTAATCGACAGGCTTCATTCAGCTTGTGTTGAATCCTCATCAGAGAGAAGTCGATTATGACTTCATCGACTTCCCATCACGTTATGTTCTGCTCTTTCCCTCTTGCTCTTTCCCTTCATTTTCATTTGCCTGCGATAACTCATCAGTGTATCGAACGCGTCATTGCCTACGTTCTCATATCATTTCTTCTTTCTCTCTTCGCTTTATACATCTCAGTGATCAGAGCATTTTTGTCTTGCTATAATTCTCATCTTTATCTCAACTTCAATGACGAAGAAGAAGTTTTTTTCTGATGATGCAAAATAAATGATCTAGAGTTTCTGATTAAAATAACTCGATTCAATATTTTCATTCATGTGTGATTACAGCAGATTATATCAATATCTGATTAATATTTGATTAATCATAGTTAAATTGAATTTCAGATATTTAAGAAGATCAAGAATTCTCTGATCATCGATGCTGTGATTTTAGATTACATTATCAGTATTCATGTCTTTCACTAAGCTCATTCTTCGCTTAGTGCTCAACAGTCATGCAACAGTTTCAGTCATGCAACAATAAATCTTCATATTTTTGATTCATCATCTTCAAAAATTCATCAAAATTCAATCACATGACTTCTACATACACTATCATTGAAGATTGCATTCAGAAGATTATTGAAGCAATAAATACATATGAAAATTTTAATTGCGTTGAAATTGCGCGTAAGTTTCATGTTTCATATGAAAGACTTTGATCTAAACTAAAGAATTATCAGTTCAAAACAGCAGTACAAGAACTGCATAACAGAGCTTTAAAATCTGATCAGAAGTTAGCTTTACAACAATATTTAATCAAACTAAATCAGTTAAACTTGTCAGCTAGACTACATATGATGCAATTAACAATAAACACTTTTCATGCTCAAGACTTTTCTCATTGAAATTCTTCATCTTTACTGAGCAATAAATGAGTCAAATGATGATTAGATAAAAAGTCAGATCTCTTCAAAGTTAAATGAAAGTTTATAACAGCTGACAGAAAGAATGTGCATGATTTGAAAGTACTACAGACTCATTTTGATGAGTTTAATAAGATGATCATCAAATATGATATAACAAAGAATGATACATGAAATTTCAATGAAATTAACTATCATATGAGCATTGCACACTTCAATTGAATTGTTACTGTATGTCATGATGTCAGATCATCAACTCAATTTAGAACATAAATTGTTGATATTTTAAATAATCTCGATTCATTGAATCTGTTTCGCAGTTCAATGAATCAAGTCATCAATCTAGTCATCATCATCTTAATTTAGTCTCAGCAATTCTATTTCAATCATCTCAATCATTCTGCAATCTTAAGTCAATAGAACTACTGTCTAATCTTGATTCTGTTCAATTCATGTATATAGAAGTTGAATTTTCATTCTTTTCTTTTACTCTTTGTCTTTTGTCTTGTACATTATCTGATGTATTGTCTTGTATTTAAATTCTATCAAAGTAATAATAATATCAGTCTTTTATATTGATAGTATCTTTAGTTTAGTTCAGTTTCTGACATTATGAAAGATTTACACTTTCTGCAACGTTTTCATACGTTGAAATCTCATCTAGTTACTCTTTCACTCAAATGAAGTCATCTTACAATTTCTTGATCAACGATGAGCGTGTTGTTGAACAGTTCACTCAAAGTGTGATCGAAAATTCAGTCGAGATCTTTCGTGCAATGCAAGAGCTTCAAAATCAAGTTTGACAACATGATGTCATCATTTCATTCTCGTTCATCGTTTTCAGTTCTTCAATTTATATAAAATTGAATTCTCAGTTTCTTGCAATGATAACTCAGATCATTGCACAAATCTTGAACAATCAATCTTCTTTCATCATTCATCTTTCTGTGAATTCTGTCGCTGTCATCATTGCTTCTAGATTCAAGAAGCTTTTTAACATATCTGAGTATGAGAAGAACAAGAATTGATTGAATGCATGAAAGCAGAGTCTGATACAGTGCATGAACGTGAATGATAATCATTATTTCTCTCATCAAGTCAAGATCATTTATGTCGAGTCATAACTCATCATAGATAAGAAGATTCACAATCTAATGAGTCAATATTGAGTCAATGATTTCTGTATCATTTTCATCTTTGCAGATTAATGACATAAGTTGCATCATTGCTGTGACAATTCTTTCAAAACAGAAGATGCTCATTTATATTTTTGCAAAATTCTGAAGCAAGACATGAATAACTTTGTCAACTATTACAATCTCTTCTATCAAAAGAAAGAATGTTCTTTGATGAAAGATTTCTCATTGATTGACTGTCTGAAGTGCAATGTCAATTATTTCACTTAAGTCATCATCTTCTTCTGACAAAATTTCGATGAAATTCAATTATTCATCTTTCATCAATGAATTCAAGCATTTTTTGACATTGATGAAGAGCTTCAGCAGCTTAAGCATTATCAATCTTGCTTCATCTTCATCATCATCTTATTCATCAAAGTTAAGAACATCTCTGTATTGATTAGTAATTCTTTGAATTCAAAGATCATCACTTTTGTGACTGTTATTTCAACAGTATCTTCATTTCTTTCTTTCTTGTTTCTTGATGAATCAATGAATTTAAGTTTCATTATTATCATTGTTCAAGATAAGACTTTGATTGTTTCTGAGATCAAGAAAATCTGCAATAAGTGAAAGCTGTGTTACTACTGCAAGTTGCAACATTTGAACAAAATTGCTAAAGAATGCTCAAATAAGAAGTTCTTTACTCTGCATATCATGAACATTTACGACAGTGATATCATTAATATAAATGAAGAAGTCTCGCTGTCTGCAAAAAAAGTTTAGTTTCTGAACTAAGTCATGTTCAGAAATTTGTATACATATCATTTTGTTTACTAGTTTCAATCTTTTCATTTTCACTTCAATTATATAGAAAGTTTTTTGCTAAATTTATCTTGAAACTCTTTGAATTCAATTCAACATTTAAAGATAATCACATGATAGTATTCTGTATTCTACGTTAAGCTCAATCTAAAGTTTTCATTCTTGCTCTGATTGATAATGAAATCTCTGCTTATGTCTTTATGAATAAATTCTTTGTGCAACAACATCATTTTTTCTTGCATCAATTAACTCATTCTTGCAGACTTTGAGAATTTGATGATCAAGTCACTCTAATCGATGACATTATTCATGTTGTCGAAATCACAATGATTCTTGATAAACACATTGAAAGACTATTCTTCTATGTTATTGAATTAAATCAATATTTCATCGTCATGAATCTGTCATGACTTCATCATCACGTCATTGATGTCAATTTTGAGCACAATATTCTCATCTTGTTTTTCTTCTTCTGTCTTAATCATTATTGTTTATTTCTCGTCAAGATTTATGATTTTAATCAACAAGAAGAAAATTTCTTGTTTGAAGTTAACAAAGTAGCTTTCTTTCAACCTTGTTTTCAATTCACTCACAAGAAGCAATTCAGTCTACAGATCATTCATAAGAAGCAATTCAGTCTACAGATTACTCATAAAAAGCAATTCAGCACTCAGTTCGCTTGCAAAAAGCAATCTAGTCTTTCATTCACTTGAAAGAAGCAATTCAGCACTCAGTTCGCTTGCAAGAAACAATTTAGTTTCTCATTCACTCAAAAGAAGCAACTCAGTTTTCAGTTCACTTGCAAGAAGCAATCTAGTTTCTCATTCATTTGAAAGAAGCAACTCAGTTTTCAGTTCGCTCACAAGAAGCAATTCAGTTCTCAATTCGCTCACAAGAAGCAACTTAGTTTCTCATCTGCTCATAAGAAGCAATATAACTTTTCATTTACTCATAAGAAGTCAATTAATATTCAGCTCATTCATAAAAAATAAATCTTGTTCAGTCTTGTCTCTCATTTGAAACAAAAAGTTTTTAATTGTATTCTTCAAGTCATTCAAAAAGAATACTCATTAAAAATCAAGTGTCAAAATTCTTTCTTCTTTAGAACTTCTGTTGTTTTTCAAGCAGATCAATTCAATCAATCTTTTATACAACTTGATATAATTGAGTTGAAAGTTTGAAGCTTTGATCATGCTGCTCATGTCAAAAACATTGAAGTGTTTAGCGTCATTTTAAAGAAAATTGATGTTTTCTTGAATCTTGAGTTAATCTCGTCTTTCAATCTAAACTCTGATGAATCAAAATTGCATCACATGACTTTGATTGTTTATTCAAAGAACAGTTCAACTTTTGCTCAGTTCTCATCTTATTCTTAAGACAGTATGTATGATAAGAATCATCATCTGAATCTTTGTTAAATAAAAAAGAAATTTCGTTTGATTGCATTCATGATACAAGAAGATCTTGAAGTCTATTGACAAAGTAAGAACGTTAATTCAGTCACAATTTTATCATTCAGATATTTCAAGTTTCTAGATGTTTTCTTCAAGAAGAACGTTGATATTTTGTCTTTGCATTGAACTCATGATCATGTCATACATCTTAAAGAAGATGCTCAATTCTCAGTCTTCACTTTGTACAACATGAATCATGATGAAATTCTAGAACTTCGACGTTATCTGAATAAAAATCTGAGCAAAGATTTCATTCAAGTCAATCACTTTCATATGATTGCTTCTGTTCTCTTTGTCAAGAAACTTAAAGAAGAATTTTACTTCTGCGTGAACTATCAAGATCTGAACATTATCACAGTCAAGAATTGATATTCTCTGTCTTTGATCTCAGAAACGCTGAATTGTTTAAGTCGAGCTAAAATCTTTATCAAGCTGAATATCATCTCAGCATTCAATCGACTTTGAATCAAAGAAGAAGATGAAGCTTTCATCATTTTTTGCACTTGATTTGAATTATTTGAATATTTAGTCATACTCTTCGATTTATATAATGAGTCTGTCTTGTTTCAGAAGTACATCAACAATATTCTTCATGAACATTTAAATAAGTTCTGTACAGCTTATCTGAATGACATTTTGATTTATTTTGACAATGAATTCAAGCACGAGATTCATGTCAAGCTCATTCTGTGAAAGCTGCAAGAAGCAGATCTTCAGATGAATATAATCAAATGTGAGTTTCACGTCACTCAAGTTTTGTATTTAGAATTGATAATCATCATTGAAGAAATTAAGATGAATTCTTTTAAGATAAACATTATTGTCAACTGATTCATCTTGATCAACATTAAAGACATTTAAAGTTTTCTAGATTTTGCGAACTTCTATAGAAGATTCATTTATGACTATAGTAGAATAGTTATCTTGCTCACTCGTTTCATCAGAAAAGATGTACTCTTTGTCTGATTTCAAAAATGTCAGATTGCATTCAACATTCTTAAAAAAGTCTTCATTTTCAAGATTATTCTTCATCATTATAATTCAGATCACAAGATTGTGATAGAAATTGATGCTTTAAACTATGTGTTTGAAGATATTCTTTCTCAATATGATGAAAATGAGATTCTTCATTCAGTCACTTACTTTTTGAAGAAGCATAATTCAGTTAAATGTAACTACAAGATCTATGATAAAAAACTCATGATCATTGTTCGCGCTTTCAAGAAATGATAATTAGAGCTTGAAGACTTTATCTATTCTGTTGAGATGATCATGAATCACAAAAATCTTGAGTATTTCATGTCAATTAAGCAGTTGAGTCGTTGTCAAGCTCGTTGAAGTGAGTTTCTGTTTAGATTCAACTATTGCATTGCTTATCATTTCAACAAGATTAACGATAAGTTGAATGCTTTGACACGTCACTCAGAAGATCTTTCTAAAGAAAAGAATACATTTGATTCTCAATATCAATATCAACATCAAACAATTCTGAAAACTCATGTTTTAAACTTCAATATTATTAAGAATCTCGTTTTCAATGTTTTCAACATCAAAGTCATGAAGCTTCAGTCACAAATCATCACTTTAAATTTAGTTCAATTACATCTATTCTCAGTTATCTCAGCATTCTTGCAAATTCTAGCTTTCATGAATCTAGAAATCGAAGAATTTGACGTTGAAAACATCAAGTCTCAGTTAGATCAAGACATTCTGAATCTTGATGAAGATTTTGCTGACATTCTCACTCAGACATTGTGAAAGCAAATCAAAATCAATGACAAATTTGCAGTTCAGATAATTGAAGTGCTTTGCAATGAAGCATGACATCACAACAAGATTTCTTTAGTCGAGTGTGAAAAACATGAAAATCATCTGTACTTTCAAGAAAGAAAGTACATGCTCAACTCAGATAAACTACGTCTTCATATCATTCAGCTCATTCATGATAATATCGTTGATGATCATTCAGAAAGAGCAAAAAACTATGAACTGATCAGTTGAGTTTATTGATGATCAAACATTTATAAATATGTTCAATACTTCATATGAAACTATCACGTGTGCATATGTTTTAAGTTCTTTAAACAATGAATTCAAGAATAGTTGCATCTTCTTTCAGTTTTTGAACGTCGTTGACATGATGTCTTCATGAATTATGTAGATTCTTTATTGCTCAGTATCTTCATAAATATCACATATAAATATGTTTTAATCTTCGTTGATCATCTTATCAAAATGAAACATTTAATTTTCATCACTTCTATGAAAGTTAAAGAAGTTATCAACTGCTTCTATGCTCATGTTTGAAAACATCATGATTTACTTCAGTTCTTCGTGTCTGATCAAGACACACAATTCATCTTCAATATCTGAAAGCATATGTGTAAAATGCTAAAAATAGATGTCAAGTTATCAATAACATATCACTTTGAGATTGATGATCAAATCAAAAGAATCAATGCTATCATGAAGCATTATCTTCAAGTCTTCGTCAACTACATGCAGAATGACTGAGTTAAGTGACTTTCTGAAGTTGAATTCATCGTTAATAACACATCATCATTAATCACTTTAGCATCACTCTTCTTGATCAATTCAGATCAGAACTTACATCTAGACTTCAAGTCTTCTGAATCTCTGCTCAAGAATTTTACATTTCAAGCTTGAAACAAGTTAATCAATGTTGAAAAGTTTATCAAGAAGATGAAGAAACTAACTGAGCATTTATGTGATGAGATGCTTATAGCTCAGATCATTTATGAATTCAATGTTAATCTCTTTCATCGTTCTTGTTTTAGATACTTTGTTGAAGATGAAGTCTGATTGAATGCTTGCAATTTCAGCATCGCTCGCTTCGTTGTCAAGTTAAATGATCATAACGTTGACTTCTTCAAGATCAAGCATGTCTTCAAGAATAATTCTTTGATCATTGAGTTAAATCTTTCAGCATTCATGAAGATTCATTCAATCTTTCATGTCATTCTTCTGAGTCATATTGCAAGTGATTCTCTTTTAAATCAACGTCAGAAATCTTAAGAACTCATTATCATCAAGAATGATGAAAGATTCTGATATGTAAACAGCATACTAAACTTCAAGCGTAATAAATGCTATAATTCATCTCTGCTCAAGTATTACATCAATTGAAAAGATCACCTCTTTATTTGAGAGTCTTTTCATCTTCTGAATAATTGTGAGCAAACACTTGATGAATATCATTTTGTCAATTCTGTCGTTGAAGAATCACATGTACTATTGTGTGTGATGTTTCAATGTCAATGTCAAGAACTTTAAGTTCAATCTTTATCATCTCAATTCAGTCTTGATCTGACTCAAATCTTGTTTAAATCTGATTCAGACATTTTGTTTAAATCTGACTCAGATGTGATTCAGATTTATTTTAGTCTCATCTGTGCATCATCACATTAAACTGTATTTCATCTTTTTCTTACTCAGATCTGACTCAGATCTTGTCTAGATTTGATTCAGACATTTTGTTTAAATCTGACTCAGATGTGACTCAGATGTGTTTCAAATTCTCTGTGCATCATCATGTTAAAATGCGTCTCATCTCATCTTGTTCTTCAGACATCTTGCTCAGATCTGACTCAAATGTGACTCAGATTTATTTTAGTCTCATCTGTGCTTCATCATATTAAAATGCGTTCACATCAATTCTTGTTTCATTTCAGTCTTCATCTTCAATTCTTTCTTATTTCATCTTGTTTCTTCTTGTTATTTTGCAGAAGTTCAGTCTTGAAGAAGAGAGTTACTGTCATGATGTCAGATCATCAACTCAATTTAAAACATAAATCATCGATATTTTAAATAATTTTGTTTCATTGAATCTGTTTTGCAATTCAATGAATCAAGTCATCAATCTAATCATCATAATTTTAATTTAGTCTCAGCAATTCTGTTTCAATCATCTCAATCATTCTGCAATTTTAAGTCAATAAAACTATTATTTAATCTTGATTCTGCTCAATTCATGTATATAGAAGTCAAGTTTTCATTCTTTTCTTTCATTCTTTGTCTTTTATCTTGTACATTATTTGATGTATTGTCTTGTACCTAGATTCTATCAAAGTAATAATAATATCAGTCTTTTATATTAATAGTATCTTTAGTTTAACTCAGTTTCTGACACTGTAAATTCAAATAAAAGAATTTACTTCAAGAATTCAAATAATAAAGAGTCATTGATGAGCATTGAATGCATCAGTGAAGAAGACAAGAATATATCATCAATGCTAATTATGACTGAAGTTCAACTTTTGATGTTTTATTTTAACAATGATCTTGATGATAAACTGATCATTGAATCAAGTTTCAATATCAATCTTCTGACTTAACTTGAGTACTTAATATCAATCTTCTGACTTGATTCAAATACTTGATTTCAACATTCTGACTTGATCTGATATTGATTTTGAATCAATACTCGATTTAAGTTCTTAACTCAACTCATCAAGAAATCGAAAATGATATCAAATGTCAAGATTTACTATTTTTGAATTTATTACATCATTATATTTGAAAAACTTACATGAAACAAATGAATCTATTTCTCTTCTCGTTGTTTGCATTATCTTGTTGCATTATCAATAAAATATATTGTAAGATATTTGATTTTAATAAAACATATAAATTATCAAGATCTTCGATTAAGAAAGAATTTAATTTCTTGATTATTCATTCATTTACTTTCAGTAATCTTCATTTTAATGAATCTGCAAGTCAAGATTCATGAAACATCAATCAGAATTTCGTTGAAAAGAAATGAACTTTTCAAGAAGCGATGAATAGAACTCATCATGATACTTCTCTTTTAATATTAAGAGAGAATAATCAGTATGTTGAGTGAAGTGCTGATATTAATGCTCAATTTCAACAATGATGATTACAAACATCTGTTGACAAAAGTATCATCAACAAGATTTAAAGAAAGATAAATAATTTACTTTGAACTAAGAAGATTGAAGTAAATAAACAATTCAACATCTGAAACAAGTTTATTCAAATAATCTTGACGTTGAAAGAATATTCTAAGATTTCATGCAAGAATTGTCTTAAAATTCTAGATCATTCTACGACTATTGATGAATCTAGTACGATCAATATGATCAAGCATCTCAAGTCAAATGCTTGTCAGAAATGAAAATGACTTAACTCTCTTTCACAGCTTGAGATATTTTTTGATCATGTAAGTTCAATATGATAATGCAAATAAATAATGCAAATAAATAATGCAAAGTTGATGTATTTATAGAAGAAAAGTTCTATCAACTTATCATTTCAATTCAATCAACAGAATTGAGAAAAGATATTATATCAAATCTTCGTTGCATTGAATTTGTCTTTTCAAATCATCAAAAATCAGCATTTTTGACAGTTACTACAAATGCTTCGTTCAGAAATTACTTTCATGCATTGCACTAAATTGTCAAACATGATTTTCTTGAAATATGATGAAATTTAAACAAAGATAAAGCAAGATTTAAAAGAGTCATGACAGATTTCTATTGCATTAAATGCATGATTTAGTTCTCAAAAAGTTGTTTATCTGAAAGTTTTGATATATTGAATGAATGTTACATTTCAATATCATGAACATCTCATTGAATTTACATCTCTTTAAGTTGAACATACTGATCATCATTTGATGCAAAAGCTGTTCAAGATTTTAAATATATATGATATCAAGAACAAGCTTTTCAACGTTGTTATTAATAATGTAAGCAACAATGATACTTTGAAGAAGAAGCTTGAAAAAGCACTCAATCAACGTGACATTTCATGAAATAGAGCACAAAACTCAATTTCTTGTATGATGCATATTATTAATTTAATGATTCAAGAGTTTATCAGAGCTATTGAATCAAAGATTTTAAATGATAATTTTGCTGTGTCATTAAATGATGATCAAGTTGAGAATGTAATCATAAGCAATGATCTTTGCATTGTTATCAAGAAAATATTTATCAAGTTGATAATGCAAAAAGATAATGCATTTACTAATCAGTGAAACAAATTCATGCTTTTACTATTGTTATCAACAGTTCTTTTCAACAAAAGCTTCATTTTTTAAAGCTTCAAGAAAATTCTACAAAAAGATCTTGAAAATTGATACAAGACATTTGCATTCATTGAAACTTTATCTATTTGATGCTTCAATGTGCATATCAACTGCATGACATGATCAATATATGAGTTGAGAAATTTTTAACAGATGCAAAGATTCAAGCTATTCAATTAAAGAAGAATGAATGATCATTAATATTGTTTATTGACAATATATTAAATTCTTTTTATGAGCTAACTCTGATTGTATCTAGAATCATTAATGTTGATATACAGTTAGAATTTTAAATATTTGATGCTCTTTTCAATCATTTCAATGCTATTGAAATGATAGTATGTAATAATGCATGTATTTTGCAAGCACTTGTTCTTTAAGCTTGTGAACTAACTTTTACAAAACTTTTAAAATATTATTTTAAAATGAAGAATAAAGATGAACTGATATACAATCTCATTATGATTTTAGATTTTACTCAAAAGTTGAATTTGTATCAAGATTGAATAATAATAATAATAATAATAATAAATTCATACATTTTTGTGACATTGATTAGATTGACTCATGAGAAACTTTATGCTATTTGTATCGAGTGAACAAAACTCTCTGAGGTAGAAAATCACTCGCAGTCTATACGACTGCTTCACGCAGTCGAGACTGTGAGTTTTGAGACTATGTATCAAATTTGTTCGCATTGATTGCATGTTAAAGAATGAGTGTTCTAATCACTCTAAATTGCTTCAAGAGCTTCGTTTTCATCATCATCTTCGCTACTGCTCTGAGACTCTTCATGATGATGATGATTATTCAATAGTTCAAGAAGTCAGCATCTTGTAACATTCTTGATTGCAGATGCGATCAGTTCAAGCAGTGCATGAGTACATGCTTCGTCGTCTAATGACTTCATTCGCAGTTGCATCGCGAGCTATTCATGCCTGAAACATTTCTAGAGTGCAGATAAACATTCAGATTTATGCGTTCAATTCTGATGTGCATTGCAAGAGTGCTTTCTACTTTTTGAAGATCATCACGCATCTTTATCATCTTATTGCTCAGATGTAATCTTTGTGCTGAAATTACGTTGATGTCTGCAATGCATTCTCTGTACTTTTCTCATCATTGATTTCATTGATCTTTGTGATACTGCGCTATTGCGATGCTATCACTTGTTGAAATCATTGTGAAGAAGAGAGTGCATCATCTGCGTCTCGACTGTATCTTTGCATCTTCTTAAATGAAGACATTCAGAAGTACTATTTTCTTGATGATGAATGAGCAAGAAATGACGCAATTAACTTTCGTCAAACAAGCGCGTATTAGTTTGCATTCTTGTTTGATCTCTTGCGTTCAATCATTGATTCAACTGTGTAGCATGATTTTGTTCTGTAGCATGTTCAGATGAACATGTAGCGAGCTTGTGTATGTTTCTGTCTCTAGAGTTTCAATGCTTACTCTTTTGAATGCTTCTGCTACATGACACAGAGTCTGATTCTGAAGTGTTTCTAGTCTGAATTCTTTGCTCAACAGTTCATCTTTCTTGTCGCGCTGATGTCAGACTAACGCTTTGAATGCAATTTCTGATCTCACTACTGCTGAGTATACTTGTCTCGCTTTTGTGAAGATAGCTTCTCATGTGAAGACTTTAAGATAATTAAATGTCAGCATTCTTGTGACGTGATTCATCTTTATTTGTTGAAGATGCACATCTTATTGCAGTTTCGTGTTCAGTTGCATCTCTAGAACTCGTACATCTGATTTTGATTTGATAACTGAACTTTTTATTTGTATGCTAGTTGTTATGTTAAATCTCTTCGATTTTCTAGTGAAATGCGTAAGCTTATACTTTTCTGATGCGAACGTTGCGTCATGAGTGCAAGCTCATTTCGCGCAAACGTCGTGTGCTTTGCTCAGTGTTCTGCAGATTTCTTCAGTGAATCTGTCGTAAACTAGAATGTTAATATCATTTACGAAGTCAAGCACTTCGATTTTAATTTTCAGTGCTTCGCATTTTTCAATTAAACTTGCGTTGAAGAATAGAAAGAGAATCGATGAAATGAGAGACTTCTGTGATATGTTTACGTTTATTTCGCGTATGTCGCTCATTTGTTCATCAAATATTAGCGATGTCTCTCGATCTTTTAGAAAGCTGCGTGTTCATTCAATTATGTAGCTTGATGTTCTTTTCATCTTCAACATATACAGAAGTCTGATGTGTGAGACTTGATTAAACGCTTCGACGACGTCTAGACTTAACATGAACATTACATATTTAATTTTGCAATCTCATACTGTGTGAACTTAATCTATCAGTAAATCTAATGTCAAGATCACGAATCACTTACATCTTGCTCTCATTTGAGCATTAGATAGCATGTGATGAGTCTTAATTATATCACTCAGTCTTTTGATCATGATTGACTTCAGAGCTTTGCTCATGATATCAAGCAGAGCAATGAGTCGATACATCTTTGAATCAATATAGTCGTTTTTCTTTGATTTGCATAATACTATTGTCTGAGTCTTTTTGAACTGCTTCGAATGATATTTGTGTATTACACATGCGTTGAATAAACTCGTCAATACTGAGATCAGTTCTGCAAGACTCGCTTGAAGTGCTCTGTTTGAAATATCTGAAGGATCTGATGCTTTGTCTGCTTTTACTCGTCTGATTATCTGCTTCACTTCATCTTCTGTGATGCATGAATTGAATGAGACTGCTCGAGATATGAATGACTCTGCGATGTCGTTGACTTTCGCTTGAGAAGATGAGAGAAAGAACTTTTCTCGCAGTATCTCGATTTTTTTCTCGAACGTCGTTGTCATATGATCGATGTCGCTTCGCTTCAGTGACGAAAACTGAGAAAGCTTTTTAGATAGCTGACTTTCGATTTTAGCTCATTTTGCAAAGCATCATATCGACTTAAGTGCTTCGCTCAACTCATGCATTTATGATCTGAAGTGTGCATATTTTGTTTGTCAAATGATCTTGTTTTTATGATCATTGTGCTTCAGATATTCATTTCACGCTTCTAATGTATCTTGCGTTTTTCATATGATTCGCAGTCGTCTTGATTTCATTACTACTTCGAAGCAGCTTTGATTTCAAAAGTCTCTTACTCAATTTAATGATTTTGTCAGAAGAGTAGATTTCTCAATGATTTTCTGTAACATTCTGATAATCTTGCACACTCTGTCATTCATCATAGTCTTGTCATCTAGAGAGCGTTTCAAAGATAGATGTATTCACAGATAAGCACTCAACGCTTCTGTATTCATTTTTTTTCAAAGTCATCAAGTCGAGAACTGCACTGAGATTGTTTGTAAACATAGCTTTGTGACGATTGAAAGATGATTCAATCTCTGATGCAAATTGATTTGTATCTTGCACTTACATATCATGAACTGTATTTTCTCGCTGCTAAAGACTAGATCAATCGTCGTAAATTGATTGTGAGCTTCACGAGTAATAGTGTCTGATTTCAGCAATAATTTCAGCCTTGTGTTTGTAATGATGTTTAGCAGAGTATCAATCATCGTATGACGAGTGAAGCATCTTCATCTCTCTCAATGAGAATGATGTAGATTGAAATCTTCTACGATCAGTTGTTTGCAGTCATTCTTGAGTAGTTTGTTCAAATGAGAAATGATTAAAGATCTCTTTGTGAATGCAGTAAACAGTGAGCATGAATTGTAGACGTTTAGAAGTCTTAGCGTCTGCGTTTCGTTGTCTGCGTTGCGAGTTAATATTCTGATTGCACAAATGTCTGACTCAGCTGTTTCTACTATTCATTGATCAAGTCTTAAATGTTTGATAACGTATATGCATGTTCTTGATTGAGATGACGAGTTTTTCACTAGATGAAAGAAGTTGTGTGCTGAGCTAGATGACTATGAATCATTGTTGTTGCAATCTTGATTCTGTATAACTACTATGTTGAATTCGCGAACTTCTCTGTTAATTAGAAATGATTCTTGAATTCTTAATGACTTTCTGATGTTGTACTGTAGAATTTGTAAAAAAGATTGTTTTGTCATAGAGTTATTCATAGCTGTTGTTGACTCTGCAATGAGAAGACTCTTTGTATGCTTTCGATCATTGAGAATCTTTCTCACTTTCTGATTGAACGTTTCTGAATCTGCTCAGATGTCATCTCATCTGAGTCACTATTCACACAAGAGAAAAGATTAATTCGTCTCTTCTTGATCTTTACTATCTGTCAAGCTGATTCATCAGCGATTCAACTGCATGTTTTCAACATAACTGTTGCTGAGCTTGAGAGATTCATTGAATCGAAAGAATTCGTTGAATCTGAAGAGTTCATTGAATCTAAAGAGTTCGTTGAATCTAAAGAGTTCAGAGACAGCGAGAAGAATGCGCGACTGTATTTAGACATCTCAGAGTATCTGAATGATCTGTTTCTATAGATTTCGAACGCTTGTTTCATCTGCAGTCATCACTTGAGACAGATGCGTCTTCAGAGTTCATGATTTTCATTGCAGTTGACGCAACGTTTTCTGTTTGAAAACATCATGCACTTCTCGATGTGATGCTTGTCTGCGCACTTTTTACAGTGCTGATTCTTTCTGCAGAACTTAATCATGTGATCAAATTCGTGACATTTGAAGCACTGTGTGATGCAACAGTTCTTTTCAAATAGCTTGCATGCACATTCTTGATACAAGTTCAGCATGCTTATGTTCATTAGTCAATTCATCATCGCTTCGATCGCGATCTTTACAATGAGCGACGAATGAATCTTTTCGCTCTTTGCTATCTTCTTGAGTCAGACTATTCTTAGAACTTTCAGATCTTCATGAAGTCTCACATTATCTTTTATCAATCTTTCAATTATCTTTTTCTGATTGTTCATGTCTATTGTAGTGTGTACTTCATATGTCAGCACTGCAAAGATTCGACGTGCTACGCGTGTTGAACTCGCGATTTCTTTTGCTCATATCTGAGTCTTTTTCAGATTTGCTCAAGCATCTGAGCTGACTGCGTGAAGAAAAATGTCATCACTACTCAGTTTGCGAAGTGACATGATTAGATTTCTTTGATCTGTCGACACGTCTGCAATTCTCTGTAGAATCTGTTCAATCGACTTCTTTTATATCTTTTTTATTTCTCTTTTGTTCATTATCTTAATCATGACTTCTCATCTTTTGCAAAGCGACAACGAGTCATCTCTGAAACGTTGCTTTCTCGTCGCTATTTCTTCTCTTGTCACGTTCGCTCATGACGTGATTTTTGTTGAAAGACGCGTGCTTCTCTGTATATGCAACTGCTTGTTAAGCAGTTGAACTAATATCTTCAGTTTCTATACATTTTTCGCGATGAACGCGTTCTGATTCGCGTGATGTTTTTCTTCTGAGTCGAGTCAAAAACGTTGAATCAGCTTCAATGCTATCTTTTTTCATGAATGATCTTTGCTCTTCTCTTTCTCTAATGTTGATATCTTTATTAGTAGATCAATAATGTTAGCAACGTTCTCTTCATCATTACGTGAGTGTTTCAATCTTGCATCTTTGTTTTCTTGTGACAAATCAACGTCGCTCGCAATTGTCTTTAAATCAGCATTACTGCAATTCATGCAATTCATTGTTGTTTCATCATCTTCTAGATTCACTCTGTCTTGTTTATAGTGCTCTTTTTCAAAATTTGTGATGCATGCGTTGTGATTGTTTAAGTTGATGATATCAAGATTGAAATGCAAATGAGAATAATATTCATTTTTATTACAATAGATACAGAAAAAAGTTCAAGAACTATTTTCATCATCATTAAGAAGAGAAAACTATAACATCAGAAGTTGAAGTGCAAGTGACTAGTGATGTTGATCAGATAATGCAATATGATAATGCAATTGATCATTTATTAACAATGTTATAATTTGTTGTGATGATTACATGAATTCTTCTTCGAAGAACTTAACGTTGCTTCATATCTGTTAGTGAAGATGATTGATATTTTTGCATTAATGCTATTGTCAAGAAATCTTTAATATGAAAGTATTAAAGAGACAACGTCTTGAACTATTCAAGATTGACTCAAATGATTAAAAATATTATTTCATGTTCAATATTCTTTGTAAATATTGAAAGAATATTCAGTCTTGCAAGAAGAGTTTATTGATGAAATCAATCATAAATGACTTTAGAATCAGTTGAATAAATAATGCTTCTTAAGTATTATAATCATATCATGAACTTGAATTCTGAAAAGACTATCATCAAAGCATGAAATATTTATTGCAGAGAAAAAGATGAAGATAATGCAATTGATGAATCTGATGATTCTTTCAAAACAGATTTGCAAAATGTTTTACATTTTATTAATGTTTTTGACTGGCAACGAGATTCATCTGTACGTGATGTCGACTACGAATCTTTTGATTCTATTCTGTGTTTGAATAGAAGTTAGAAGAGTCAAGAGATCTCAATTCGACGCAGTTCAAACGATGTTAGAACGTTGCATGATCAGAAAAGTCATCATGCAAAGTTTTCACTCACGTGACAACATCTTCTCTAACAATCACAATCGATCTACAAAGAAGATTAATAACATGTCGATGTTGATAAGAGATGAAAAGATACTGCTAGTGATTAAACAACTCAGGTGAAGAGTCTGAGAGTTGTGATTACAAGTGATTGAAGAATTTGCAACTCGTTGACTGCGTTGATATCGAAACGTCTTCATCACATCGACAGTGTCGTTGAGTAATTGATGAAAAGATATCAGATAGAATAGTCATCTTAAGTATTGAGAGTCGTGATTACAGTGCTCGAAGAAGTAGTGACTCGTCGATCACACTGATATACTGAAGAGACTTGAGCTCATCTTCTTTACTTGACGTCAAGTCATTCATCTGTCTACGTGAAAAATCAAGAGCTCAAGAGAACGATCAGAATGCATTCTCTTTCATTGATCAGAGTCAAACATCAAACGATTGCGATTGCACGTTTATACTAACAATTCATTCAACGTCTACGTGACATAAGTCAAATCAAGAGAAGAAAAGAGTTACTCAATACAATCACATTCTATCTTCTCATCATGTGCATCTCTCTTTCATCACATATTTCTCTGCGCAATGAATGACAATCATTGAGTAAGAGAACACAGCTCTACGTACGTTACAATTATGAGCATCACGAATGCAAAGAAAACGTTTTTTGTCTTTGAATCGAGAATTGAATCGAAACATTGTTGTATAGAATATCGTCAATGAAGAGCAGAGCAAAGACGATGCGTCATAAATGAACAACACAGACACTCATTAAGAGTTTACTCAAGCATCACGCGCTGAATAGAAGCTATAGATTCATTACTTGATAACACAGTGTCAATCTTATTGTTTCGACTGCGCGAAGCAGTTGTATAGACGACGAGTGATTTTCTCTCTCAGAGAGTTTTGTTCACTCGATATAAATAGCATAAAGTTTCTCATGAGTCGAGTCTAAATCGATGTCACAAGAATGTATGAATTACAATTACAATTACAATTACAATTACAATTACAATTTTATTAATGTTTAAATGTTTAATATCATTTCATTTGAAGTTGTTTTTACATTGTCAATGTATGTAATATGATAATACACTTATGAGATAATGCAAAAAGATAATGCAGTTCATAGAGTGTATTGCTATGTTAAATAGCTTGATTTGATCAAGTTATTGTGAATGCTATTTCTATTCATGATTCAACTGAATTTCAAGATTGCACATTAAAGTCTTCATGAATATCAAATCTTTCTGCTGAAGAATTACTTGCTTGACATGAATAGCAAAAAGATTACTATCTGCATATGTAAAGCATGATATCAGTAAGTGTTGTAAAATATCAAGAATAATGCAAATGAGTAATGCATTTACTGATAAGAAATTTACATAGAAATGCTTCTGTAACTTTCTGAAAAACAAGCAGAGTTGAAGTTTGAATTCTGTAATTCTCATCGCTCATTTTCTGATTAAGTTGATTCATATCAGTCTCATTCTGAAGAATTTTTTATACTAATCTTTTGAATGAAATTTTAAATATTAATAAATTTGCATCTTTTTGATAACGATGAATTTCTTGAAGAACGATGATTTCTGACTTTTATTTTCTCTTTGTCTGTCGCAATAAATTAGCTGTTGATTGCTTGATTAGACTGATCGTCGAGTCGAGTTTCGAATTGACATTTTGAATTTGACTCGACTCGAAGTCGAGTTGCTCACATTTTCAACTCGACTCGAGTTGAGTTGAGCATATTTTCAACTCGACTCGACTCGACTCGACTAGAAATCGAGTCAACTCGACTCGACTCATTAAGAACTCGAGCTTGATGTCAAGAGAGCTAAATATAGAAATTTAGAACAACATGTTCGCTTGTTCTTTGCATTATCTTTTTGCATTACCTATTGCATCGTCTATATATTGCATTAGCTTTTCGCATTACTCATTACATCGTTTATATACTATCTTCAAGCTATTAACAACTACTGTTGTTAATACAAACTATTCTATAAAATGTCTAGTTCGTTGACAACTTTCAATCTGTCTGACGAAAGCGTTTCGCATAGTTCATCTTCAGATAGTCTTCATTCTGAAGACTTCGCAAGTCAAGTTCAATGATCTATGAATTCTTCACATCATTCTGAAAAGATGAAGACTAGACAAGAAGCGATTGACAAAATTCAGCAGAATTTTTCACAGCTCAAGCTAAGAGAGAATAGCGAGTATGTTCAATAAACTTTGAATACAGATAGCTCTTTTCTACAATGATGATCTCAAATCTTTGTTGTTGAAAGTATTTAAAACAAGACTTAAAAAAAGATAAACAATTCGCTCTGATTCAAAAAGACTACAGGCGATAAGCAATCTGATATATGAAATCACTTTATACAGTTGACTTCGATTGTTGAAGAATTGTCTAAAATCTCATGCAAAATCTGCAATAAGATTATGAATCATTCTACAGCTTTTGATAGCTTTAGCACGTCTGCTATGAAAAAGCATCTTGAATCAGACTTTTGCGCAGCGACAGAGCGAAAACGCGAACACTTGCAATCACAAGTTGAACTGAATTTCGAACGAGTAAGTCATATCTGATAATGCAAATTGATAATGCAAAACTGACAAATTATTAGAAGAAAAGTTATATCGAGTTAGTCTCTGTCTTCAATCAAGAGAATTGAGAAGATCAATTATGCAAGATCTTTGTTAACTTGAATCTATTCTTTCGAATCGTTGATAACGAGCAATTTCGAAAGCTGCTACAAATGCTTCGTTCAGATCTGCAGATTGCACATTGCACAAAGATGATAATCATGATTCTCTCACACTATAAGAAGATTTGTGGTAAGATCAGATCGAATCTTACAGAGTCACGACGTGTCTCTATTGCTTTGAACGCATGATCTAGTTCTCAAAGAGTAGCGTACTTGAAAGTGTTGATATACTGAGTCGATGTCAAATTTCAGTTTCGTGAACATTTTATTGAATTTACGCCTCTCGATATTGAGCATATCGATCGTCAATTGATGATGAAGCTAATGAAAATTCTGAAGAACTACGCTATTAAGAACAAGCTTTTCGAGATTGTTATTGATAATGCAAGCAATAATAGTATCTTGAAAGAGAAACTTGAAAAGATCATGAGTCATCGCGAGTTTCGATGAGACAGAACACAAAATTTCATTAATTGCTTGACTCACATCATCAATCTTGTGACTCAAGATTTTATTCAAGCTCTTGAATCGAAGACAATAGCTGATAATGTTATTGCTCAATTAAAGAATGATCAAGTGCAAGATATTGAAACAAGCAGAGAATTATTTGTTGTGATCAAAAAGATATTGCTTCGAATGATAATGCAAAAAAGTAATGCATTTATTAATCATGAAATTAGATTCGTGCTCTGACGATAGCTGTCAACGATTCTTCTCAGCGATTGATTCGCTTCAGAGCTTTTCAAGAGCAGAATGACAAAAGATCTAGAAAACTGATACAAGATATTTGCATTCGTTGAAACTCTACGTACTTAATGCTTCGTCAAGCATATTAACTACGTGAATTTGTTGATCTTTGAACAAAGAAATACTGCAAAGATTTCAAGATCGCAAAGATCAAATTTGATGAAAGCGAGTGATTCATGATTTTGCTTATTGACAATCTATTAAATTTCTTCTACGAATGCACTTTAGTAGTGTCACGAACAATTAATGCAGATATTCACTTGAGATTTCAAATATTTAATGCACTTTTCAATCATCTTGAGCAGATTGAAAAGAATATAAGAAGAAGTACTTGCTCATCGAGTGCTGTTATAGTAAAGACTTGCGAAAAAGTCTCAATCAAACTTGCAAAGTATTATATCAAGATCAAAGACAGCGATGAAACAATATATAATCTTGCAAATATTCTGAATTCTACAATGAAGCTAGATCTTTACAAGACTTGAGATAACAAAGACAATGAAGATACAGATCATGATGAAGAGTCTGTTCACTACGAGATCAAGTACAAGACAGAGTTCAAAGAGTATTTTCATCGTTACTACGAAGATTCAGCTGTCGATTTGAGAGCAGAAGCACAAAGAGCAAGAAGTGATGCTGACAAGATAATGCATTATGATAATGCATTTGATCATTTACTAATGATCTTGTAGTCTGTTGCAACTGTTAGAAGATCATTGCTTCGACAATCTCAGCATGCTCGTTCTTTTCAAGACAAAGATGATCGATATCTTTGCATTGATGTTATAGATGAGAAATGTTCGACATGACAATTTTGAAAAGACAATGCTTCGAATTTTTCTAGATTGACGCAAATGATTAAAGATGTTCTTTCATGCTCAATATTCTCGATAGATATTGAGCGAACTTTCAGTCTTGTTAGAAGAGTATGTCGATGAAATCGATCACAGATGAGTTCAAAAACAATGAAACAAATAATGCTGATGAAGTATTACAATTGAACTATGAATTTGAATTCAGACGAGACTATTACTGAGCTCTGAGATATTTATTGCAGAGAGAAGAATGATGATCAAGAGATCAACGAGTCTGCTGATTCATTTCGAGTATCTTTGAAAACTGTTCTGACGCAGATTTATTCATAGATTTGCAATATCATCTCATTTATCAAAAGTCTTGCATTTAGAGCAAGTACTTATTGGAAGTACAATCGAGTCAATGCACAAGAATAATGCACAAGAATAATGCGAATGTGATTTCAAGAATTACAATGTCTATCTAACTGATGAAGACAGACATTTTCTAGCCTGTCTTGAAAAACATGACATCAAGATTCATCATGAGATTCTTCATAAATCTCATATTTCTATCTTGAATGATGACGCGTTTGACATGAATTGTCGTCAAGTTGATGTCTGCATAGAGCAAAATGTCAATGAAAATTCTACAACAAGAGTGATAATGCGAAAGAGTAATGCACTTACTTTTCATAAAGAAGCACATAAAGTCTTCAGTGACTTCTTGAAGAGCACTCAAGACAGAGCGCTGAATGCGAAAATCATATTGTAGCATGTTTGCTCAAGCATAATTTTGCATAATCTCTTTAATCAGTCTTTCGAAGATCATTTTGAAAATGAGATTTTCTGCGATCTTCTGATATTTTCGAATTTCGCGCAGCGCAACAGTGTCTGATTTGTAGCGTCTTTTCTGTTGCAAAGCATTAGTATGTCAGTAGATAATGCATTACTCATGTGCATTATCTTTTTAGTAGTAGTAATTGATTTAAAGACTGAAGTTTCTTTGATAGCATAATGATCAATTAAATGCATTGAGCTCTTAGACGTCTTACATGCTGATGCACGTGTTAAAAATGAACTTGTCAGCAATAAACAAGTCATATTGCATTATTAGTATGCATTATCAATAACATGCTTGCTGCATGTCATTGTTTATCAAGAATGATTGATTTGATTTATGTAAACTTGATTTTTGAAAGTATTATCTTTAAAAGTATTATTTATTGAAGCGTTGATTACTAAAACGATTCAAGAAAATATGATAGAAGAAGTGATTGAAAAATCAGAAAAGAAATTGAAGAAAATATTGAATAAGTGTTAAGAAATAAGTGTTAAGAATAATAATTAAATTTTTCTCATTGCACTCAAATTCATCTCACTTGATGAGTTTTTTTCTTACTTTTCAAAATTCTCTATCTGTTCATATTCTATCGAACTACTCAAATTTCATCAATACTATTGCATTATTCAAACGCATCATCAAGAGAACAATGCTGACTTTAACAGGTACTTTTCACTCTGTTCAACAGTTCAGAAATAATTCTTCGTGAAAATTAATTCATCTCACTTGATGTTATATCTCTTACTTTTTCAAATTCTTTACAAGTTCATATTCTATTGAACTACTTAAATTTCATCGATACTGTTGCATTACTCAAATGCATTATCAAGAGAACAATGCTGACTCTAACAGATAATGTTCACTCTATTCGTAAACTCAAAGTCTATCGCAAGTTGAAATCGTGGTGAAAATTGGTTCAATGAGATCAAAGAACACTACAAGCGACAGAACAACGATCGTGTAGTCATATTCAAACGACTACACAAACTAAGACAATTCAATGTTTGAAAAGAAGCGAATGAGATCGACAAAGCAGCGATGAAAGACAATGTAAGAGACGAGATAGAACAAGAGCGAAAGAATAAAGATATTCATGATAATGCATCTCAGTAATGCAATACTAGATAAAGCGCTGATCTGTTTATAGTTGAATGCTTTGAATTGAAAATCAGACGCAAAGCGAATACTGAGATTGTCGCTGAGACGATAAAGCTTTTCGATATAACTGCTGCAACACAAGATGCAAATACTACTGCAACACAAGATGTGAATACTATTGCAGAGAAAATTGCTTCAAAAGCAATGAAGATATGCATTATCTATATGCATTATCTCTCAGTTGTAGAAACTAATATCAATTTTAGAAGATAACAGACAAGCTGAACGTGAGCGAAGAAATATCAAAATTTATGATTTCTATAGTTCACTTAATTCAACAAAGAATTCTTCATTATGATGATCTAAAGAAGTTAAAGCAGACTGATGATACTAATTCTATGACAGCTTTTCAGAACTTTGCAACAGAATTCGTCACTCTCTCAACTGTCAAAGAACGAGAAATTCAGAATTCAATACATGCAATAAATTCTAATTTGAATGATCTCATCATAGTAGAAAACGATGACGCAGAGATGTGCTATGAAGCAAAGAAGAATGAGAAGAAACTACAACATGATGAATATGTGATAATCAGTAGTGAGAAGAAAGAGAATAATTGAAGTGAAAAGAAAATAATAGAGCTGTTCAACTAGCGAACAGCGCTTACCTTACTTTTTAAGTTCTAATCATAACTCATAATCTTATAAATTCATAGTGCATTATCTTTTTGCATTATCATGAAGAGTGTTCGATAGAAAGTCATGATGAAAATCATGAAGTCTTTATGATGAAGACTGTTCAATCAAGCTATTTACATCTATCTAATATCTTGTTGAGTCGAGTCGAGTTGTCAAGTCGAATTGTCGAGTCAAGCTTTTCAATTCGACTCGAGTTCTCGAGTTCAACTTCTCAATTCGACTCGACACTTTTTCAAAAAAATTTCAACTCGACTTGACACTTTTCGAGTCGAGTACTCGACTCGAACTCAAGTACTCGACTTGACGCAATCAGTCTAGTTCTTTCAGTGTTTTCTGTGAGTTCATTGTACATCAGTCTTTGTCGATCAACGATGAAAAGAACTTTTAGATACTTACTCGTTTATCTTGTTGTCACAAGAATATAGAATGAGTTTTCTACATAACAAGTATAATGAGCATGCTGTACGTCTTCTGCACAGTATTAAACTCATTGTCTTTCGCTGAACGCACTTACGAATTTTTGATTCTTGTCTTCACGTGTTATGATGTCAGATCGTCACTCAGATTTAGAACATAGATCGCAGATATTATGAGTTCAATGAATCTGTTCGCAGTTCAATAAATCAGATCTTCATTCAGAGTTAGAACATAGATCAGATCAGAGCTTAGTCTAATCATTATACAATCAACTTTCGAGCGTTGATTGTGAATTGATTAGAATTAGTAAGCTATAAGAGCTCTATTTAATTCTGACATGCTCGTAACACAGTCATCAATCTAGTCATCATCATCTGAATCTAGTCACTACAATCTTAAGTCTTAAAACTACTGTCTAGTCTTGATTCTGTCTGATTCATGTATAATAGAAGTCTGATTCTCGTTCTTTTCTTTCGCTCTTTGTCTTTCGTCTTGTACATTATCTGATGTATGTCTTGTATCTAGATTCTATCAAGTAATAATAATATCATTCTTCTATATTGATAGTATCTCTAGTCTAGTTTCTGACATCACGTACACGCTATACGCAGAATCATAGTTAGCAAAACAAAAGTCATCAGATGAGTCAGTTCTGACGCAGATGCAAGTCGTTTCACTCTTTCAAAATCACTTACAGAATACTTTTGCATGTTTTCTCTCTATGCATTATATCTCAATTAGTCGAGATTCAATCTAGATCTGATCGAGATATTGAGACAAGTGTGATTCAACAGTCGATACTTGATATGAAACACTTACGCATGCATCAACTTTCTCAACGTCATCATTCTAGAATAATATAATAATGAGCTTGATTCTGAACTGCACTTGACTCTCTCATGTGCAGAATTGAAATTGATTATGATGAGTTACGACTCATTCTTGTCTCAAGTTTCTCACTGTTTATATCATCGTTCTTCTATCATCTTTGTTAGATCAAAGTCGCGACAAAGCGAGAAAAAACATACTTTATTCTTCATGAAGAACTTCAAGACAGTCTCACGATTCAGACTGTTCTCTGCAGAGCTCTTCTTCTTTCTCTTTCTGAATTCACTTCACTGACAGTCGAAGTCGTCGTCGATGTTTTCTACATCAGACAGCGAGTGCGCAAGAGAAAAGTATACGAGTTAATTCTTTGCATTCAAATCAAGTTTCACTTGACTTTGTTTCATCAGCTTCTTTCACAGTCATCATCACATAGTTTCTTGTTTCAAGATAAACTGAGTAAATCACTGTCTTGTGATAAATGTGTGATCATCTGTGATCACTTTGTCAATGTATATGTCTCTTGACTTGAGCAGAACGAAGCATACCTTCGACTTCTCATCTTTGAGAATGATTCTCAACTTGCGCACTCTATTTGTATTTCTCTATATTATGTTGAATCATAGTTGTCATGAGAATGATCATCAGAGATGTGATAGAATTGAACATGTGCTGTGTTAAACTTGTGATGTCAAAGCTCTCGTGACGATCGTTATGCATGAGAGATGTCAATGCTTTTGTTAGAATGAAGTCTCTGAACATTTCTGATAAGTTAATCTTCTCGACGTCAGCGTGAAAGTATTTCAAGAAGATTATTCTACATCGTGATGATCAACGCTTAGAAAGACGTTGTTCTTCAATAAAGCATGAACTGAATTCATTGAAGCTGTGCTGTTGATAAAATCGTAATAATTGAGAATCAAGACGCGAATCTTACACATCATATGAAATCAATAGTCGCTTATGATGTCATACATTTGAACTGTGTTAGTCTGAATGAGCATCATTCAGTCACGATTGCTTTATTCTTCTTGCTTCATGAGGTGTTGATTTCATCTCTACATCGTCGTTTCTTCGATTAATGACTCGAATTATGCAATTAATCACTCTCGATCATATGCTTTTTATGAGAGTTGAAAGATTGACTTTTTGCTGAGAGTCAGCTCATGATTTGCAGTCTTCGCTTACGTATTCAATCATAATTGTAGTTCGCAGATATGAAATCATCTGTCACATGATGTTCTCGTGCGCGACTGTTGAAATTTCTCTCTCGCGTTGAATACTCTCACTTCAAATATATGATGAGTCGTGATGATCATTTCTTCTTCGTTGTCGATCATAGAACGAAGTATTTGTAGACTTCATGCTGCGTGACTTGATCTTGAAATTGATGAAAGCATGAGATGAATCATGTTGAAAGTTTGATAGCATGCTCAACGCATTCGAAGTACGCATTTTATTTCTTCTATGATCGTTCTCGTTGAATGACAGTATAGATGTAAACTGCTTGTCATCAATAATGAAATTCAACGTGAATTCTATACACATTAGTGATTGTATTTTCGTCGATGACAATTCTCAACTGTTCTTCTCTCTCAAGTCAGATTTCGACTTCTTTCTACATCTTGCTGAAGCATGAACAGATTCGAAGTCGTTTGATATCAATTCTTCAATCGAGCTTGAATCATTCTAGCACAGAGATAAGCTGATGATACTTGAGATAAGTGCAATAGATAATGATCATGCTTATCTCGCACTCATGACTCTTTCGTTTGATCATGTGCATAGCTGCGAGATAGTCTTTTGATATATCTCACACTAATATGTAAAGCGATGACTAGATTATATCATAAATTCAATGAAGTCTTGAGAGTAAAGAACGCACGAAGAAATAAAGATTGCAGAAAGTAAACAAGAACATGAATAAAACTAACTTTCAATTCAATTTTTATTTGACTCGAATCTTGACTCAATCAGAACTAGATTGTTTTTAGATGCGCTCAAACTCATATTTTCTGCATCACTTTTTGACATTGAATATATAGTTATCTGATGCTTTGACGACGTTATGTTGATGACATCGTGTTAACACAAGACGAGTGTTAAAACTCTTTCGCATGAGATTATGTAACAGCAATGATTAGATAATCATTGAGTAATCAGAGACTCGAAGTGATCGCTCTGATCGCTTGAATCAGAAGTGATCACAGTGAGCATGATGAGCATGATGCTCATCTTGCTCATCTTGCTCGAGAATGATCAGAGTGATCATTCAGAGCAGAAACGACTTGACACGATTCTTCTATGTCTATATAACGATGATCGTTCTCTTAGATAGAAGCTTCGTGCTCAACTCATGTAATAGTCAATACAGTCTATTGTCTTAGCTATTCTCAGATCTTCAGTCTAGTGATTAGTTTGTTACTATACTGATCTCTGTTTATATCTTGTGTTGTTAAAGAAACAATCGTTACACTTTGAGCATCACTCTTTCACAAGATATCAGAGCATCATCTTATCATGATCGTTATGTCATTCTCAGAACGAATCACATCGACAGACATCACTGCATTCTTGAATAGCAAGTCAGCAGTTAAGATATCAACATCAAATCTGTACTATGAAGATAGAGATAAGCTTGACGCTTTTCTTATACAAGTGAACGTCTATGTCAGAGCACACAAGAAACTAAGTTCATCAAGTGACAAGATATTGTTTGCATTCTCATACTTCAAAGAAGATGTTTTCAAATGATTTAAATCATTGATAAAGAATCACTTGAAGAATAAGTCAGAAGATCGAGAAGATGAGACTAACAGAGTCTTTGAAGACTTCTCTAACTTTGAGCAAGCAATACGAAGAATGTATGAAGACATAGATGCGAAACGAATCGTCGAACGACAGCTGTATGATATTAAGCAATCAGAATCAGCATTCAAGTACGTCGCTGTGTTTCAGTCAATCGCAGCAAAGATTGAATGAAATGACTCGACTCTTACAGCACAGTTCTATAGAGAACTAAAGAATGTGATAAAGAACGAGATAGCTCGTACGAATAGATTCGCGACTTTGCACGCTATGATTAGCAAGGCAATCGTGCTGAATAATTGACAGTACGAGCGAAGGCTTGAAAAAAAGAACAAGATCGCTTATGCTTCAATTGCACGAAGCAAAGAAAAGAAGAAGCAACTCTATTACGATTCTCAGTCTATGAAGTTAGACGCTATTCGAAAGATATCGACGAACGCTTGCGATAAAACAGTTCAGCAGAGCAAGACATGTTACACATGCAAGAAGCTAGATCATTTCTTCAGAGATTGTACTCAGAACAAGTACAAGAACAAGTCAAAACTCTATGATAGACAAGACAGATCTTTCGCAGCAACGAAAGAAGATCAGAAAGACAAGCATCAAGCGTTGTCGTGAACAGCATGTTACGAAGACAACTGTCACACTCATCTGAGCGATAAGAAAGATTCTGAATGATATTCGAAATTCTCACGAAAGAATCGTTTCTACGCAGCAATTCATCGTCAGTCAGAAGTGCACGATGAGAAAAGTGACGAAAGTTCGTTCACTATGATCGCGAAACCAGAGATTTTCGACAGCGAAGCATATGACTCGAACAGATCGAACAGCACTGAAGAAGCTATTCATCAGACAGTCGAGAAAGAAAATCGACTTAGCGAAACTCTACGAGCATTCACTATCGCAGCAGAAGATGCTCTCAAGGAAGAAGAAGATCGTCTTGAAGTAAAGAAAGATCTCAGAAAGTTTACAAATCAAGCGAGTTTTATAAGCATGTACAACAAATTGTACACTTTCTTCAGACAGAAAGAGAAAGATTTTTCACAGCGAATGCAACAGATCAAAAATGATATACATCAAGCTATCTATGACACAATGCAAGATAAGTCAATCGCATCGCGCAAAGACATTCGATATCGTGACATAGTCATGAAGAAGTCATTCACAGAAGTCAAGTTCATCAAGCAAGAAGAATATGTACTTCTTGATGAAGATCATATATTCAGAGAACTTAGACAGATAACAGAAGTCATCAGAAAGAGATTTGATCTGTGTGATTCAAAGAAGTATTCACAGAAGAAAGTTAATTCGAATCGATTTCAGTACATAGAACAAGTACTTGAGAAGCAAGCTTCTAGTTCAAAAAACTAGAAGACTCTTCGATCGATGAGTCATCGAAGAAGTCTAGTCAAGAGTCGAAAATCGAAAGCATATTTGTCTTCACAAGCGACTTGACGCAGTTACGAGTCTGAGTCAAGATCAACGATCATACAGCACGTCTATTCATTGACAGTGACTGTACGAGAAACTACATGTTCTCAGAATTTGCTAGAAAAGCGCAAATATCTATGCAGAAGAAGAAAGAATCTTACAATCTGCAAAACTTTGATGAAACACTCATGAAGTATAACAATGAACTAATAGATCAAGAGACTCGACTCATTCACTTGAGACTCAAACGTCATTGAGAGAAGTTGCGTTTAGACGTTACGAAGCAGTCAGGCAGCGATATAGTTCTAGGCATATCATGGCTTCGTACGATCAATTCGATGATAGATTGAGTCAATGAGACAATTGCTTTTCTTCATACAGAAACGACGCGATTGCACTCGATATTGAAGTCATCAGAGAGTGTGAAAATCTTCGCAATAACAGCAAACGATATGCGCAGCGAGCTGAAGAACGGCTCAGATGCACAGATGTTGTTAGGGGCCAGCATAGAGCGAGTCATATGGGTGTAATGTAACGAGTATATAAATGCTAAGGAAGGAAAGTATCTAGAAGGGAAGGGCCGGCTATCTATATGACTCAGGAGAACATAAGCTAACCCTGAATAGGGTTGGCTTCGGAACAAGTCTATGCCCTAGCGGCGAGCGATCGGCGATAGTCCTCAGGATAGCCATCAACATAGTCATCAACATAGTCACCAACATAGCTACCAACGAAGGTGCGTAGCTAGGATCGTAACAGATGTTATGAAGCAGAGAGATTAAAAGTAATCTCGCTATCGTTAAAATCTCTAAAGAATATCAGAAATATAAAACTCTGTTTGAGAAAGAGAGTGATCAAGAGGCACTATTCAAACATCAATCGTGAAATCATGAGATCAAGCTCATAGATGACAAGAAATTCACGAAACAGTTCATTTATTCATTGTCAGCAGAAAAGCTTGACGCTTTGCGACAATATCTGAAGAAGAACATGCGAAAAGAATTCATTAGAGAATCGCAGTCGTCAGCAGAATATTCAATTCTGTTTGTTTCGAAATTGAATGAAAGTCTAAGACTATGTGTCGATTACAGAGCACTGAATAACATCACGATTAAAAACAGCTATTTGCTATCGCTCATATTTGAACTGCAAGACAGACTGCAGAGAGCACAGTGATTTACGAAATTCGATATATTCGAAGCATTCAATCGAATATGAATTAAAGAAGAAGACGAGTGAAAGACAGTCTTTTGCACTCGACTAGAACATTACGAGTATTTGATCATGCCTTTCGATCTAATCAATGCTTCAATCACGTTTCAGACATTTGTGAACAACGTGCTACGACGTTATCTGAATCAGTTCATCATAGTATATCTGAATGATATACTAGTATATTCAAAGACGAAGAAAGAACATGTGCAATATGTTAGAAAAGTTCTACAGACTTTAAAGAAAGTCGACCTGCGCATCAAGTCAGGAAAAAGTGAATTTCATGTACAGAGTGTACAGTTTTTGAAATTCATAGTCACGTCTCAGAGTCTAAGAATGAATTCAAAGAAGATAGAAGCTGTTACGACTTGATCGACGTCAAAGTCAAAGATCGAAGTTCAATTCTTTCTAGAATTCGCGAACTTTTATAGACGCTTTATAGAGAGATACTTCAGAATCGTCTCGTCACTTACGAACCTTACGAAAAAGAATATATCGTTCGTGTGAACTGAGAAAGCAAAAGAAGCTTTCGAGAAGCTGAAGAAATTGTTCATCTCTCAGTCAGTACTGATCATGTTTGAACCAGAAAAATCTATTATGCTTGAGACGAACGCGTCAGACGAAGCTATTGAGACATGTATCAGTCAATCAGACGATAAGAAACGTCTGCATTCTATTGCTTACTACAGTTGTAAGCTTACAGTCGCTGAATTGAACTATGAGATACATGACAAGAAGCTACTAGCTATTGTCGACTCTTTCAAACAATGAAGAGTGTATCTGAAAGAATCTAGGCACCAGATTCAAGTATATACAGATCATAAAAATCTGCTATACTTCACGATCACGAAAGTTCTAAATCGAAGACAGATTAGATGATCGAAGAAATTGTCGTCGTACAACTTCAACATTCAATATCGAAAGAAATCTGAGAACTCGAAGATTGATGTCTTGAGTAGAAGAGCAGATCACATGACAGATAGATCACAGATAAATCAGACTATCTTGCAAGAGAATCAAGATGATTTCATTGTCTACAATAAACAAAATGCAGCTACGCTACGAATCTACAATCGAGATCTCGAGAAACGAATAAAGCTAAAGCTAGCAAAGAACTCAGTCGCACAGAATATTATAGAGAATATTGCTGACAACGCGAACTTTGAGATATCTAACGAAATACTAACATTTCAAGATCTCATCTATGTTTCAACAAGATGCAGACAAGAGATAATAAGCAATTATCACGAGTCAATGATACATGAACATCAAGATTCAGATAAAATCATTGAAAGAATATCTAGAATCTACTACTTCTTTAAAATGAGGAAACAAGTAGAAGATATCATAAGAAAGTGCAACGTATGCATTCAAACGAAGCATAGTCGACACAGATCTTACGAACTTTTGAAAAGTCTCAGGACATCAGATCGTGCATGAAAAAGCATAGCTTTGAACTTTATAGTCAAGCTATCAAAGTCAAAAGAAAGAGTTACGAAAACAACGTACGACTCTATATTGATGATCACAGACAGACTAATCAAGTACGAATATTTCTTGTCATACAAGAAAGCAACATTCGCAGAAGATTTGACTTACACATTTCTGAGAACGATTGTAGTCAATCATGATTTATCAGATGAGATAATTTCGAATAGAAACAAGCTGTTCACATCGAAATTCTGAAAATCATTAGTGAATCAACTAGAGATTCATCATAAGCTGTCTACAGCTTATCATTCACAGACGAATGAACAAACGAAAAGAATGAATCGAACACTGAAACAGTATCTCAGATGCTATATCAACTATAGGCAGAACGATTGAATACAGCTACTGTCAGTAGCACAGTTGACTTTCAATAGCGCAACAACGAAAGTAATCAGCATGTCATCATTCTTTGCAAACTACGAGTTCGAGCCGAAGACTCTCAAGAAATCGCGTGAGTTTGTGCAAATAGCTCAAAAAGCTACGATACAGATCGAACAAATACATTTGTTGCACAAAGAGCTGCAGAAGAACATTCAGTTTCTAAGCAAGCGCATGACTCTGTATGCGAATAAGAAAAGAGATAGAGAATCTACTCTTAAAAAGAGAAACAAAGTTTATCTACTAAGACGAAATATCAAGACAAAAAGATCAAGTAACAAGTTGAATCACACGAAACTAGAATCATTTGAAATTCTAGAAGAAAAGAAATCGATTAACTACGAGTTGAACCTTTCAGCATCTATGAGAATACATTCGATATTTCATATTTTTCTTTTGAAGTCTGCAGACTCGAATACATCAATTCAAACAGAATCTTCAGAAATTGATTCAGAGAGTCAAAACATCGAGTACGAAGTAGAGAATATACTAGATCGACAGAATATCAAAGATCAGTCTCATTGATTAGTCAAGTGAAAAGATTACGAACATATCGAGAACACTTGAAAATCGAAGAGAAATCTCAAGAACTGTCAGACGCTTCTGCGACAGTTTCAGTTGAGAAACTCAGTCAGTCAAAGTCTGATGAAATCTCAATCTGCTCGAAAGACACGTCAAAGAGAAGATCGTTCAGCAATGACTCGCTAGTCTTTCTCTCATCTTTCTCGAGCTCGACGATGTTTCGAAACTTTCGTTCAATCATCGTCTGTTTCTTGTTCTTCAGAAACACAAATTGATTTTGCAGACGAGTAGCTCTTGCGAAGATCTCTTGCATCTGCTTGTGAGCGTTCAGCAGCTCACGAAGAACGCGATCGCGTTCTGTCTTTATTCTTTTTCACTTCATCACGAAGAAAGTAAGATTGCATTTGCGATCGAGATGCACACACTCGATGCAACGATCAGTTTCGTTGTCAACACGACATTTCTTTTGCAAGCGACTGCAGTGTTCACAGAGACGCATGACAGCACGCTCAGAACTCGTACGCTCAAGAAGATCTCTGCGACGCAAGATAGAGTTTTTGATTGTGCAATGAGAAGACATGAAGAAAAAGTGATTTTCGAAACGAAAATCTTAGAAGGAAATCTAGTGTTAGAACTCTCTCGCATGAGATTATGTAACAGCAATGATTAGATAATCATTGAGTAATCAGAGTCTCGAAGTGATCGCTCTGATCGCTTGAATCAGAAGTGATCACAGTGAGCATGACGAGCATGATGCTCATCTTGCTCATCTTGCTCGAAAATAATCAGAGTGATCATTCAGAGCAGAAACGACTTGGCACGATTCTTCAATGTCTATATAACGATGATCGTTCTCTTAGATAGAAGCTTTGTGCTCAACTCATGTAATAGTCAATACAGTCTATTGTCTTAGCTATTCTCAGACCTTCAGTCTAGTGATTAGTTTGTTACTATACTGATCTCTGTTTATATCTTGTGTTGTTAAAGAGACAATCGTTACAACGAGGCAGATTCTCTTATCTCACTCGTCTCTAAGTACATCTGATGATGAGCAATTCAACGTGTCTTCAAGTGCATCTGATGAAAGATCTCAACTTTTCAACATTGAATCTATAGTTGTCTGATGCTTTGACGACGTTATGTCAAAGACATCACGTTGACTCAAGATGAGACAGATTCTTTCATCTCAGTCGTCTTTAAATATCATTGATGATGAGTGATTCAACGCGTCTTCAAGTGCATCTGATGAGAAATCTCAATGCTCTGAATTTCATTTCAGATCAAAAGTCATCAGTCTGAAGTTTCTTTACGTGAATGCAGCTACTTAGATCACATCTTCAACTGACGAGCGCGATAGAACAGTCATCTTCATCACATCTACAGATTGCACAACGTTTCGTTTAACGTTCAAGCAGACTTTCGATAATATTGAAAGTTGAAGTCGTCTATCACTCATCTCTCGTCATCGAAAGATGTCGCACGAAACGAACTCGTCTCTCAGTCGCAAAATCTCGTCATCACTTATCATTTTCTCTGACGATAGATTTATTTCATCGAAAGTTCGTTGAAAGAGACGCAGAATCTTGATAGACAGTGAGTTGCTATCGTCTAGTCTTGTGAGTTCTTGAGACTTAAGATCTTCGCTAGATTTGAATATTATGAATAGTACTTGATACAAGAAGTATGTTCTTTATTGTTCATCATCGTCGTGTGAAAGCTTCGATGCATCAATTAATGATGCAGAGCAAGTTTCTGCATACGAGTCTGACAACGAGAACAGTCAAATGCAATATCTCTCTCAAGTTGACATATTGACTGATGAGCGCGATAGAACAGTCATCTTCGTCACAACTACAAATTGCACATCGTTTCGTTTAACGCTCAAGCAGACTTTCAATGACAGTCAAATGCAATATTTCTCTCAAGTCAACATAGTCACATCATCGACAGAAACATCAATATTAGCGAGCAAAGATGAACGTCTGACGTGTTCAAATTTGAAAAGCGTCTGTTGAGAAACTATTAGCTCACTCGTCTTATATCATCAGATTTCATGCACATCAACATCACTATTCGTTTCATCATCAACAGCTTCATCGATCGTTGAAATCTGACATGCACACGTAAGTCGTAGATGACGTGAATTACGAGAACGTTTAGAGCGCAAGACTTCGTATGCGAAAAAACATTCTAAAAAAAGACGATGATTCTGAATAAAATATGATCACGTCTTTCACAGCATGTATCAAGCAGAATCTGAATGAGATCTGAATTGACAAGATCGAAGTGAGCAAGATCTGAGCGAAATCTGAGTGAGCAAGATCTGAGTCAGATCTGAGCGAGACGTAGACAAGATCAAAGACAAAGACAGCGAATGTAAGACTGTTTAACTACTGTATTAATTGCTACTAAATACTACTATTACTATGTTACAAGCGAAAGCAGACATTTGATTTACTATCACTGCAATATACTACTTATCATTGATGACATTGCATATGAATGAATCAATGTTTCATAGAAAGATTTCTCGACAGTAGCTTTGAATTTGTATAATCAATATTGATTGACATCGCTGATACAAGACGATTTCGAGCTCGAGACTAGTTGAAATGTCGACGTTATATAGTTTACTTTATTCAGTTTGTTAAAACTTCAAGTTGCATCTCAACTGTCTACTGTAGTGATTTCTCATACGCTTTTGTTATCAATTATACTAATGAATTTGTAGATTTAACTATTATTGTTTCTAAGTATGCTTGCAATCAGTCAACGCAAATCAATGATCATACTACTAGCTATCGAATAATTCTTCAATGTCATCTTTCTCGCGCAATACATCGATATTCATTGCATGATCATTTCGCTGTTTAAACGTTTCATACTTCTCTGCATCTGCTAGTATTGAGTCGTTTTTAGAATTTCTAGTATATCACAGACGTTCATCTGACTTCAGTCTCAACTTCTTCATCAGTTGTGATCAAGTTCAATTTCACTGTGTCTGATATTTCTTTATCTTCATCTTCTTCTTTCTCACTGTCAGCTTGTACAAGTGAATCTTCATCTCTTCATCGAAAGTTGCATCGTTCAGACTCAAGCTTTGATCATCAATTCGATCTTGAGATGTACTCGTTTGTTTGTTGTTCTTGACTGACGTGCTCTCTGTTTTCGCTCTAGATTCTGCTGCGAGCTGAGAGTTTGTTAGAATCGACTGTACATTGAAATTCTATCAATCAACTATTAGTTTAAACGTCTATTATCAATTCATTTCGACTGAGAGTGATTCACTGAACGAAGCGTGATGATGATCAGAAGAACAACTCATGTTTCACTTACGTTCATCTGTTTTCGAGTGCTTTCTATGTCGTCGTTATTCTCATAATCATCGATTTTCAATAACACTTTATCGCTCTTCTTGATCATTCTATTCAAACTCTTTCACTGATCATTCATCTCATCTTTCGAAAGATCATTCAAGAATGTTGCATATTCATTGAGAACAGAAGTGATATTGAGAATTTCTCTTACATCTTCTCTTTCAACAAGTTTCATGATTCAAGTATGAAGAAGTAATAGTATCGCGTCTTGATGAGCAATGATTTGCTCATTTCAAGTTGTCATTAAACATCGTCAGTCAGCTATAATGATCAGCATACTGTCGTTTTTGTGTCTGATGTGTAAATTTCGATTGATCTGCAAGACTTACACAAAGATTTCAGACTCTTGAACTTTGCAAGTATGCATGTTTTCATCTGTCACTCTCGAATGCAGTAAACTATCATTGCTGAGGCGAAAGTGATCAGAGATATCAATAAAACATTGAAGAATTCTCTGATATAATCTTGACTTGTAAACAACTCTCTTTCTCGAGTAAATGTCGTTCTGACAAGCATCATTGCAATGATTGAGACAAGAAATCTTTGTTTCGATGACTGTGTCACGATTAGTCAACATCTTCTAATCAAGATGTTGCCTCATCTTCACGCATGTATAATTATCATTCTGTAACAAGATCTGTGTCGCTTGTTGAATCGCTTTCTCGTTGCAATACTGTTATCAATTATATACGTTTGATACTATTTCTTGAATCTCAAACATCACGTGATCTCGTCATATTTCGAAGCAGTCATACATCTGTTGATGTCAGTGAGTTAAATATGTTGAGAAATTCTGTTGCTTATCTGACGCGCTTCGTGAGACGTGAGAATGAAGTCAACTCTATAGCGCGAGTTGTTCATCAATGTTTTCAGACGTTCAATCATATCGATTCATATCTTACAAATCTGATCATTAAGTCATGACTTGATGTCATTCAATCATGACGTGATCTTCTTACTCGCTCGATCACTCAGAATTCAAGCTTGAATGTAGAGCAGACAATTTTTTATCACTGACGCATGCTTTTTAGTAAATATTTCTCTTTCTCGTCGTTTTACGCTCGATTATAGATAGATTCTTTTAATAACTGAACTTTCATAGCTCTGTTTCGATTTCTTCGACTCGTTCTTCATGAGCTTCTGTTGTCGAGAACGATCAATCTGAGATGACTTGAAAGATGTCGACTCGAACGATTGATTTTGACTGCTTGACTTGTCACGTCATTGATGATGAGCGATGCGCTTCTTATCGCGATGACGTTGTCGCTTTTTGAAGTGCTGAATCATTGATGTTGACTGTGTCTCTTTCTTCGTCAGTACTTGATACGCTGAAAGACGTGAGAAGTCTGACACTTATTCGCACATCACTCTCATCAAACGTCAATTCATTTATATCGCTATTCAAGTATTCTTCGTATCTATCGTCACTATAGTGATCGTTGTTCAACGAGTCTCTGAAGCGCTTTGAATGTTTCGAACCTGTAGTTCTCGAGATGATGTCTCGTTTCGTCTGTCAGCTCTGATATCAGCTGCAGTTCTATCTTTAGAGTTTATGAGAACTGAAGTACGTACACTATGACTTGAGCTCATGACGAAAACGCGAGACATTCTCAATATCGTGAGAAATGTTACGATCCTAGCTACGCACCTATGTTGGTAGCTATGTTGGTGGCTATGTTGATGACTATCGCCGGCCGCTCGCCGCTAGGCTATAGGGTTGTTCCGAGGCCAACCCTATTCAGGGTTAGCT